>SDBU01000031.1_pt1 | contig 194385 bp, 183 predicted proteins | sample 2277071 | NCBI WGS metagenome assembly SDBU01 (sample SAMN10397929, study PRJNA504765) | marine sediment metagenome | isolation source: marine sediment core GS08_GC12, 126 cmbsf | place: Arctic Ocean: Gakkel Ridge, Loki's castle | collected 2008
GAGCGCCAAATTCAGAGTCATATCCCTTTTCAGCTAAGAAATCTCCCAGGGGGCGCATTTCCGTTGGTGCCCCGGAAAAACCGTGAATCAATAGACAACCGGTTGAATTTCCAGGAAAGTAGAATGGTTCGGCGTTTTTGATAATCATTTTGATCTCCAGAATCCACAAGATCTATTCTTCAAATAAAAGTTGGATGAGTTCCCGCGGTTGGTGTGTCAAGGACTTGCAGCTATCTTCAGTCACTACAACATTATCTTCAATGCGGACTCCTCCCCGGTTGGGAAGGTAAATGCCGGGTTCAATAGTAAAAGTCATACCGGGTTTTAATATAGTTTTGTCATATTGGCTAATATATGGCTCTTCATGGGCTTCTCTTCCCAAACCATGTCCGGTGCGGTGGATAAAAAATTCACCATAACCGGCCTCGTCAATCACTTTCCTGGCAGCTTGATCAACTGAACTGGCTGTAACGCCAGCTTTCACAGCCAATCTGCCGGCTGCATTGGCCTTTCGGACAAACTCGGCTATCTGTTCTAATTCGGGGTGAATATCGCCCATGGCAAAAGTCCTGGTAATATCTGAGTAATATCCTTCTATATTGGCTCCCCAATCGATCAGTACCAAATCTCCGGAGGTTAACTCCCGGGTTGTTGGTACAGCATGGGGATTGGCAGAATTCGGTCCAAAGGCAACAATTGGGAAAAACGGGAGATCAGGATCAGATCCATGATGAAGAAGCCTGCCTACCAGTTTTGAGGCAATCTCTTTTTCGGTTACACCTGGTTTGATTGCTGATAGCGTCGCGGTCAGAGCACATTCCGCGATTCTGGATGCTTCCTGCATTAACTCGATTTCATGATCTCCTTTTACCATCCGCAGAGAACTTATGATGGGCTGAGCAGAGACAATATCCAGGTCCGGAGATGCCTCCTCCAGATACTTTAATTCCAGCAGCCGGAGCCGGCGGGGAATTACCCCTAATTTTCCAGACTTCAATCCAGCTTCCGTGAGCGCATTGTTCATTACTGTTTGCCAGCCGGATTGGTCTTCTGTGTAGAAAAAAGCGCGGATTTCATAATCCAGTTTACTTAACTTTTGCTGTTCCAGTTCCGGCAGGATAAGAACCGGGGTTCCTTCAACAGGGAAGATACCGATGATTGGCCGTTCCATAAGGTGGAAATCAAGTCCTGTGAAATAGGTTAAATCAGGCCCGGGATTTAATGCAGCAGCATTGAATCCGTTTGCGATTAGGGATTCTCTTAAATGCTGCTGGCGGTCTTTAATAGTTGAGTTAGTCATTGAAGCTCCCATCTAGTTTGATGATCTATCTTTGCGAGGTGAATAATTCCGGATCAGCTTATTGTCAAATACAATTATCATAACTTACTTTAGAATCATTCCCAAGGTTCTTTTTGGGATTGGGCAATAACTGCAATACCACTGCTATGGGGGAGTAAAGAGTAGTATCGTGTTTTGTGTTCAAGTCTAAAGACTATCATCAGGAAAGTTCTTACGAATAATAGATTCGATATTGTCCGCCAGGAAGGTATCGAAGATTGGCAAAATGAGGAATTCCGGATGGAAACTTCAGAGACAATCCTTCTAAATGGGGCAAAATATTGTTTATCTATAACAAATCAGGTTTTTTAAAAATATGAAAAGCGCTACCGGTATAATGATTATCCAATTCACATGGTGTCAATCTGGACAGAGGATTGTGTCAGCTCAGAGAATATTCTATATTCCCGGCCACATAACGCTTAGGTATTTCAGGAGGGAAGATTTAACAGAAATATCATTGGCTGTTTACTAGCAAATAATTGTATTAAATCGTTCGATCACCATGGACTAGTGGAGATCTTAGAAGAAGATAACGCTTTTGGAACGATCATCTATCCAATTGACAGAAAGCAGGTTTCAAGGGATTTGCCGGATACACTTAAAGAATACACCTCCAGTTATTTCGGTTCGCAGATTTCTTGATTTAACTGGAGGTAATTAAAATTATTGTGATTCCCATCTGCCAGAAGAGGAGAGGAAGTTCCCTAGTCTATCCCTATCAATTGTTGAAATATCAAAAGTTCTCCAGCGGAGGTTGTAATCTGCAGACTATCTTCCTGGATAGAATATGAGCTGGACTCAGACAGCAATTTCATGATTGTTTGTTCCTGCTCCATTATTCCTTCAGGATCCATGCAGGCCATTTCGGTCCATCCTAAATCGCCGATGGATATTTGATCTCCTGAGATTCGATAGGTACCGAAGTATGAGTTACAGCTTGCAGATCCCCGGATTTCCTTAGAATCAAATGACGCGGTCATAGCTTTTCCCGCGAGAGGCTTATTATTGGCATAGCTGATAAGTTTCCAGGTTGTGCCGGAGAGCTGGTTTGATCGAGTACCAGAGACTATTGAACAGCTGACGGCGAACAACAAGCAGATAAGAATTGTTAATGTGAATAACAGGTATTTTTTCATTAGAAGTCTCCTTATAACCCATACCATAGAGACGTAGAAGTAGGTATAAAAGTTCCCTCAATGATATATTATATACATTGAAAATTTCTCATATCTATTAACACCCAAACGCGGTTGATAGTATTAATGTTTAAGGTTGGAAATTTGGATTTACTTTCAAATCCGGAAGAGGACTATCATCGGAGTACTGGTCAAAAGAGAAGGAATAATGAGAAAACACAGGATAAGAAAAGTTTTGCTGAGCATTCTACTGGGTTTGGTCCTGCTATTTGCTTGTATGTACCTGATCCTAAATGTAGAAGAACTGGACCTAACCGATACAGCAAGGGATGATGCGGCAGGTGATTTTGTTGAACTATCAGAAGGCATGGTCCATTACCAATTGGAAGGGCCAGCAGATTCTCCACTGATTGTACTCGTGCACGGGTTTTCTGTTCCCGCCTACATCTGGGATCCGACTTCTTTAGCATTAAAAGAAGCCGGTTATCAAGTTTTAAGATTTGACCTTTATGGCAGGGGTTATTCTGACCGCCCGAATGTAGAGTATGATATTGACCTCTTTGCCAGCCAAGTAGAGGAACTACTTTTATGTTTGGGGGTTGAAGATCCAGTTCATTTGATCGGCCTTTCGATGGGAGGACCTATTGTCGCCCGGTACGCGAATGAAAATCCGGGTCTGGTGAGGGGGATAACCTTGATTGCGCCCGAAGTTGTCCAAGTAACTTGGAAAGATATCTTTCCCCTAAATCTCCCCGGGGTGGGAGAGTATCTGATGGCAATTGTCATGGAGCCACTACTGCTGCCCAAAATGCAGACCAGTGATTTTTATCAATCGGAAAAATTTCCGGGTTGGGAAGAAAAATACCGGGTCCAGCTGCAATATCGTGGGACAGGGAGAGCGCTGCTTTCAACAATCCGCAATTTAGTGGAACTCAATCCGGAATTGGATTATCAGAAGCTTAAAGAGACAAAACTGCCGGTATTGTTGATTTGGGGCAGCGAAGATCAAACGATATCATGGGAGCATATCCAGGTCCTTCAAGGATTCTTGCCAGAAATGCAGGTCCAGATTATTGAGAAAGCCGGGCATATTTCCCATTACGAGCGGCCGGAAATTGTCAATCCCATTTTGCTCGAGTTTATTAATTCCAATCAACGCTGACCTCAACTAAATAATTTCTTCATAATTAACCAATAAGTTGTTAATCATGGAAGAGTATCCTTTTAACAATAATGGTTGTTTATAGGAGAAAATTTAAATGAAGACAAGAGTAATATTTTTAACGGTAGTGTTTTTAGCGATGAGTGCCTGCGCAGCTCTTGCGCCGGCTGATCTAAATCAAACAGAGCAGGTTGATAATCTTGAGGAAAGCGCAGAGTTGGTTTCTGATCCGGCGGCAGCCGAGGAATATGGACCTGGTGAGGAAATCCATCAGGCAACGATTTCTGCTTTGTCAGACACAGATTTCTCATTAGCTGAAATTGAAGGGATACTGTTCATGCGGGAAGAGGAAAAATTAGCCAGGGACATTTACATTTACCTGGCTGACATGTGGAATATGAATATCTTTGCCAATATTTCAAACAGTGAGAATACCCACCTGAAGGCAGTAAAGACCCTCATCGATCTGTTTGGATTTGAAGATCCGGTACAGGACAATGGCGTGGGAGAATTTACCAATCAAATATTACAGGACTTACACGATGAGCTAATTGCTAGTGGAAGTATATCGTTAGCCGACGCACTGCTGGTTGGGGGAGCGATTGAGGAGATAGATATCCTTGATTTGCAGAAATACCTGGCGCAAACGTCTAACAGCGCAGTGATTGAGGTCTATCAAAATTTACTTAGAGGATCGATCAATCATTTGAACTCTTTTGTGAGAAATTATGAGCGACAGACCGGGGAAACCTACCAGCCTCAATTTCTCAGCCAGGAAGAATATCAAGAGTTTCTTTCCCTTAGCTCGGCATCAAATTCAGCTGAGAGAAGCAGGATGAATGCCTCCACCAATGGAAGGGGTCAGGCAAGGCAGTAAGTTGTAGAAGGTACCGATCAAATCATGAAGGGCAAATCCTCTCGATGGGTTTGCCCTTTCGTAATTATTCCTTGACATCCCACTATCCCTCAACTAAAATGATGAGGCTGAAATCCCAGGGCCTGTAGCGCAGCTGGGAGCGCGCATCAATCGCACTGATGAGGTCGCGGGTTCGAATCCCGCCAGGTCCACCTTAGTTGACGGGTGTTTAATAAACGGGTAAAATAATGACCATCACCTGGGCCCATGGCGCAGTTGGGAGCGCGTCTCAATGGCATTGAGAAGGCCGTGGGTTCGAGTCCCACTGGGTCCACAGACAACGGCACTAAATATGGATTATGTGCCTTAATAGTTAATTTTCGGGAGTAGTAGATTATCTGCCAGAGAGGTGAAATCAGCGGCTGAAAATTTCACCAGGTGTGCCCGCAGTGCACAGCTGAAAAATTGAACTCGCCCGGCACGTTTAAATACGTGGTTTTGCTTCTGAAATCAAGTAAGCGGCAACGGTTCTGCCCGATACAGCAGCCCCAAGAGGTGGTGCCCAGCATCACAATCAGGGTGGTACCGCGGAGATCATTTCTTCGTCCCTGAAAGGCGGAGGATTTTTTGTTTAAGCGTACTGTTAGCTCATTGATGTTGAAAATCAGATTTGGATTAACCTCTATTATGGAGATGGGATTATGACTTCAGATTACAAACCGGGCGAAATTGAATCCAAGTGGCAGAAAAAATGGGAAGAGGACGGTCTCTATCAAGCAGATGTAGATGAGTCAAAGAAAAAGTTTTATGCGCTCACCATGCTGCCTTATCCATCTGGAGATTTTCATATTGGCCATTGGTATGTCACGGCGCCCTCAGATGCCAGGGCACGCTTTAAACGCATGCAGGGCTACAACGTTATGTTTCCAATGGGGTTTGATGCATTTGGCCTGCCTGCAGAAAACGCCGCGATCAAACGGAAAATCCATCCCCAGAAATGGACCTACGGAAATATCGGACGCATGCGATCTCAACTAAGAAGTATGGGAACCATGATTGACTGGCGGAGAGAAGCGGTCTCTGCAGATCCGGATTATTACCGTTGGACCCAATGGTTTTTCATCCAGTTATATAATAACGATTTAGCGTATCGGAAGCAGTCACCCGTGGATTGGTGTCCCCAGTGCAATACAACCTTGGCACGGGAACAGGTTCACGGGGATGATCGCCATTGTGAACGCTGTGGCACCCAGGTAATTAAAAAGGATCTGGAGCAGTGGTTCTTTAAGATAACCAATTATGCGGATGAGTTATTGGACTTTTCGCAGATTGATTGGCCGGATCGGGTCATGACCCTGCAGACTAATTGGATCGGACGTTCCGAAGGAGCAGATGTATTCTTTACAACTGAAGATGGAGAGGATTTAACAGTATTTACCACCCGGCCGGATACGTTATGGGGGGCAACATTTATGGTTTTAGCTCCTGAACATCCTCTGGTAGAGAACATTACAACTCCGGAGCAGAAGCAAGCAGTCGCGGCCTACCAGAAAGAAGCAGATAACAAAACTGAAATTCAACGGTCTACCGTGGAAAAGGAAAAATCAGGTGTATTTACAGGCAGTTATGCGATAAATCCGGTCAATAAGGCCAGGATTCCGATCTGGATCGCAGATTATGTGATGATGGGTTATGGATACGGTGCAATCATGGCGGTTCCTGCCCATGATGAACGGGATTTTGATTTTGCCCGGCAGTTTGGATTGGAAATTATCCCTGTGATTCAACCGGATGGGGAGCAGTTCGATGGTGAGACGATGCCGGAAGCATATGTAGGACCGGGTTCCATGATCAACAGTGACCAATTTAATGGAACAAAGGTCACTGAACAAAAAGGAAGAAAAAATCCCGGATTGGGAAAAGTAATTGACTGGCTGGAAAAAGAAGGGACCGGGCAGGAAGCGATCAGTTATAAACTGCGCGATTGGTTGATATCCCGCCAGCGTTATTGGGGTGCACCGATTCCAATGATTCACTGCGATACCTGCGGTTGGAATACAGTTCCTGAAACTGATCTGCCTGTTTTACTGCCAGAAGAAGTAGAATGGCTGCCGACCGGGGAGAGCCCGCTGAAGCTGCACCCGACCTGGAAAGATACTACCTGTCCCAGCTGCGGGGAAAAGGCTATCCGGGAGACGGACACCATGGATACTTTCATGTGTTCCTCCTGGTATCACCTGCGTTATCTGAGTCCTAACTTTGATCAGGGTCCCTTTGACCAGAAGGAATATGATTATTGGATGCCGGTAGACATATACACCGGAGGTATCGAACACGCCACAATGCATTTGATTTACACCCGATTTTTCCATAAAGCGCTGCGGGATATGGGAATTACAGAAGCTAATGAACCGATGACCCAGCTGCGAAACCAGGGCATGGTGCTGGGGGAGGACGGAGAAAAAATGTCCAAGAGCCGGGGCAATGTGATCTCTCCGGATGATCTGGTTGCCGCCTATGGCGCTGATACTGTGCGGGCATACCTGATGTTTTTTGCTCGTTGGGAGTTGGGAGGACCCTGGAACAGCCAGGGCATTACGGGAACAGAGCGCTGGTTAAACCGGACCTGGGCTTTATTTACCCAGCCCACAAAAAAGGGAACTGCTTCGAAAGAGTTGATCAGGGATTTAAAACGAGAAGTTCATACCGCGTTAGACCGGATCACCAGAGATTATGAACAATTTGAATTTAACACCATCATTTCCACCCTGATGGAGTTGATGAACGTGCTCTATGAAGCTCAACGGAACGGAGCGGCAGGGTCGAAAGCCTGGACTGAGATTTTGGAAATCTACACCCTGATGATGGCACCGGCAGCTCCTCATATCTCAGAAGAGTTGTGGACCAACGTGCTCGGGAAACCCTATTCTATTCACAATCAATCCTGGCCGGAAGTTGATCGGGAAATGATGAAAAAAGATGAGGTCACCCTGATTGTCCAGGTGAACGGCAAACTGCGGGACCGGATTGTTGTTCCTGTCGGTATTGACAAGGAAGAGGCGGAGAAGATAGCCCTGGCAAGTGAAGGGGCAGCGTTATACCTGGAAGGGAAAGAGGTGAAGAAGGTCATTGTGGTTCCAGGGCGGTTAGTGAATATTGTGGTGTAGGGGAGGAACGGGGTTCAGTAAGCAGTATTCAGTGTTCAGTAATCAGAATTCGTGTGCTGTCCTGAATAACGTTTACAGCAAATATTACTAAACCATTACCATTTAATAAACTTGAGCGGTGTGCATCTTGACTAGAGGTCGGTAAATTTATAAAATCGGATCCCAAATCCCAGAGCCCTTCGATTTCCATCTCGACTTCGCTCGATGTCCACTCAGGACAGGCAAGTCGAAGGGGCTACTGAATCCATACACTGACTTGAGATTTTCCCCAAGGCTGCAAATTCGGATAAATTTGCAGCCTTTTCTTGCGTATAGACAATATGATATATCAGAACTCAGGCTTAGGCGCAAATATGGAAGGCAAAGTAAATGCGGTATACTACATGCGGACAGGGATTGATGTAATTACCCTGTAAAGTGGTCTAATAATAAAGGAGATTAGCCATGCCCCCAAAGAAAGAAATTGTTATCGCTGAAAAAGCTCCTCAAGCCATAGGTCCCTATTCTGCTGCTGTAAAAGCGGGAAGTCTGATTTTTACTGCAGGCCAACTGGGTATTGATCCGAAAAGCGGCGAATTTGTTCCTGGCGGCATTGAGGCTGAAACCCGCCAGGCGCTGCTAAATCTTCAGGCTGTGCTTGAGGCAGCTGGATCTTCGTTAAAATCAGTTGTTAAAACCACGGTTTTTTTACGGGATATGAATGATTTTGGTGTCATGAATGTGATCTATGGAGAATTTTTTACCGAGGATTATCCAGCCAGATCAGCTGTTCAGCCTGGTCGGCTCCCAAAAGATGGGGCAGTGGAGATAGAGGCTATTTCGCTTCTGGAATGATTAAACATCTTACAAAAAATATAGAATCTAGAAAATTATTCGCCTATGACCGGTGAACTCCTGCTTTTGGTTGATGACGAACCCAATATTATTGAACTCGCTCAGATATATCTGGAACGTGAGGGCTATCGAACTGTTTCAGCAGCCGATGGAAAATCGGCCTTAGAGGCTGTTGAGCAGCACCGTCCGGATCTGATCGTGTTAGATGTGATGCTGCCTGAATTGGATGGTTTGGAAGTCTGCCGCAGGCTGCGGAAAAAAGAGGATCCGGTCTCTATTCTGATGCTGACTGCCCGGGATGAGGATATTGATAAGATCCTGGGATTGGAATTGGGTGCTGATGATTATCTTACTAAACCCTTTAATCCTAGAGAGCTGGTCGCCCGGGTGAAGGCTGTTTTGCGCAGAAGCAAAGGAGATCCACCCCCGGAAGAGGATACTCCTGTTCAGGTAGGGGACATTCATATTGATCCCCTTCGACGTGAAGTTACGATTAACGGCAAGCCTATAAAAGTCAGAACTCAGGAATTTGATTTACTTTTTACTCTGGTCAGGCATCCCGGCATTGTCTTGAGCCGGAATCAGCTCTTGGATTTGGCCTGGGGTTATGATTATTACGGCAATACCAGGACAGTTGATGTACATATCGGCCATTTAAGGAAGAAGCTCCAGGACTCCCAGGTAAAAATAGAAACATTTACTGGTGTTGGATATAAATTAGTTGTCAGATAAAATCAGCTGTTCACCCTTCGATTTGAAGCATTTCCTCTGTTATAGTCATGCCAATAAAGATAAGGTATAAGTCCTGATCCATGTTTAATTCGCTCCGAGCTCGTCTTTGGTTGACGTATGCCATTATCATTCTTTTAATATTGAGTATTCTGGGATTGGGGATTTTTGTTTACATTATCCGTAATCCGATTATTGACCGGCAGGCAATCCAGAGATTGGATATTGCTTTATCTTTTATCCAGCGCCAGCTGAACGACAGCAGCCTTTCATTAAGGCAGAACCAGGAATACTTTAATCGCCTCAGTAAATCACTCTCAATCCGGCTTTTATTGTTTAGCCCGGAAAGAAAACTACTCCTCGATACAGAACCGGAAGAATCTTCTATTATGTGGCCAGATAATGACCAGAAACCCTCACTGCAGAGAAGAATCAATGACCTGGATGGGAATACTTGGCTATATGTTTCCTGGATAAGACCAAAAGGAGATATTCTTGTTCTTGCCTTGCCGCGGCAGGGGGGAATTCAGCTGCTAAAGAGTTCTCAGCTCAGACAAATCTTAAGGGATGATTTTTTACCATCATTCTTCAGAGCGGGGTTGATAGCCTTTGTGCTGGCGATCATATTTGCAGCCTGGATGGGCAGCTGGATCACTGCTCCCCTGAAGGAAATTGAGGTGGCATCAGAAGCTGTTGCTGCAGGGAAATACCGGCAAATCTCTCTCCAGGGTCCAGATGAAGTAAAAACCCTGGCAGGATCCTACAACGAAATGGTTCAAAAGGTTCATTCCACCCAGCAGTCCCAGCAGGATTTTGTAGCCAATGTGTCACATGAACTCAAGACACCATTAACGTCAATCCAGGGATTTTCCCAGGCGATCCTGGATGGTACTGTAGATTCTAAGGAATCTCTTCATAAGGCAGCTGGAATCATCAAGATAGAAGCGGACCGCATGTACCGGCTAGTGGTAGACCTGCTGGATCTAGCACGATTTGACGCCGGGACTATTAATCTGGATCGGAAAAAACTGGACCTGGAAGATCTCCTTACTAACGTTGTTAATCGGCTGAAACCTCAGGCAGGAAATGCCCGGGTTCACCTCACCCTGGATGTTGAAACCCTGCCAACTTGTGTTGGAGATAGAGACCGGCTGGCGCAGGTATTCACGAATCTGGTTGATAACGCTATTAAGCATACTCCTTTTGAAGGAATCGTTGGTGTGAAAGCCTGGAGCGAAAGCGATGTTGTCCGGATACAAATCATGGACAGCGGGGAAGGAATTCCGGAGGAACAACTTGACAGAATATTTGAACGTTTTTACAAGATCGATAAATCCCGAAAAAAGGATGGAGAGCCGGGAACAGGTTTGGGGTTAGCGATTGCTCAGCAGATTACAAATGCGCATGAAGGCCAAATTACAGTAAAAAGCACAGTTGGTGAAGGATCAGTATTTGAAGTGATATTACCCGTGGTTAAACCTGACGATTCTACTGTTTCTATCAGGAGGAAGGAGCCGGATCTTTTATGACGGTTTCTGTGATTATTCCTTGTTATAACGAAGAAAACTCAATAACTGATTTGCTGATTGCGATCTACGAACAGTCCTATCCGAGAGATGAAATTGAAGTAATCATCTCGGATGGGATGTCTACGGATACAACCAGGGAGAAAATTACCGATTTTACGAATGAATTTCCGGATCTTCAACTCAAGGTAATTGATAACAAGAAGAAAACAATTCCCTCCGGATTGAACCAGGCAATTCGGACTGCGAAAGGAGAATATATCGTCCGCCTGGATGCTCATTCTAATCCTCATCCGGAATATATTACTCAGTGCATAATAGCACTTGATCGTGGGTTGGGTGATAACATCGGGGGAGTGATTTCAATCCAAGCTGCCGGCGAAGGCTGGATTTCACAATCGATTGCTATCGCTGCTGGTCATCCGTTGGGAGTGGGTGATGCCAGATACCGGATTGGTTCTGAACCAAGAGAAGTGGAAACAGTTGCCTTTGGAGCTTTCCGCTCAGCATTGATTGATAAGATTGGTCTTTTTGATGAAACCCTACTGGCGAATGAAGATTATGAGTTTAATGTCCGGATCCGCAAAGCTGGAGGAAAGATCTGGTTAGACCCGACAATTCAGGCTAATTATATTGCCCGTTCGACGCTCAGAGAACTTGCCCTTCAATATTGGCGGTATGGATACTGGAAGTTGCGAATGTTATTGCGGTATCCGGAAACATTTCGCTGGCGGCAGATTTCCGGGTTATTTGTTCTTTCCTGGCTGATATTGGGATTCCTCTCAATCTGGTTTCCCGCTGCCCGCTGGCTCCTGGCTGTGGAGGCTGCTATCTACGGCAGCGCATTGATTACAGCGGGAATAGGTTCTGGCATAGAAAATAAGAGAGTGTTATTGGGATTGGGTGTACCTCTGGCGGTAGCCACGATGCATTTTTCTTGGGGTTCGGGGTTTTTGTGGAGCCTAATAGTGTATTCTTTTGATAAAATATTCAGGAAAGAACCACAGTAATTAATTGAGATATAACTTATGAAATCATTATATGACACTCAAAAAGAACACCGCTGGCGATTCCGCTTTGTAGAGCGGCGGGTCATGTTGCTGAGTGGTGACATTATTGCAGAAGTCTTAGCACTGGTTGTTGCTATATTTGTTTGGAGCAACCAGGCAAAGTATTTAGGTTTTTCAATCGCGTTTGTATTGGAACGAGTACCAGGATGGTTCTTCTTATTGCCGCTAATCTGGCTTTTCTTCTTAATTGAGATCTATGATGTTCGAAAGGCAGGAAGCTGGAGTCATACTTTACAGAGTGTAGGAATTGCGGCTGTAATTGGGTCGATCCTCTATCTAGGTGTATATTTTACCTCGCCTCCGGAATCCCTGCCGCGAATAGGGGTAGCAGCCTTCATCCTTGGCTCGGTAGTATTTACGCTGCTCTGGCGGTTTTTTTACATCAGGGTCCTGACCTCGGAACAATTTTTACGCAGGGTGCTCCTGGTGGGAGGAGGAGTATCCGGTAAGATTTTGCTTCAGTCCATTAATGCCCTGGATCCAAAACCTTATTTTATGATCGGCATCATTGACGATGATTCCAGTAAACTTGATCAGGAAATCGAAGGATACAAGGTGCTTGGAAGCGGCAAAGACCTGCTGGATATTATTCAATCAGAACGGATATCCGACATCATTGTTGCCATTAGTGGAGGTATTAATGGGGAAACGTTTCAGACACTGCTTGATGCTCAGGAGCTTGGAGTTGATATTATCCGAATGCCAGTAGCATATGAAGATCTCAATCAGCAGGTACCGATCAGGATCCTCGAAGCTGATTGGATTCTACGCTCGTTTGTGGATGATACTGGTGTCAGTGGTCTATATAATATTGGAAAACGAGTTATGGATTTAGTTGGAGGTTTAATCGGTGTGGGTATCTATCTGCTACTGCTTCCGCTGGTGGCTACGCTGATTTTCCTGGACGATGGACTGCCGATCTTTTACCGGCAGGAAAGGTTAGGGCGGAGCGCTAAACCATATAAAATCATCAAATTCCGAACTATGGTAAAAGATGCGGAAACGGATGGACAAGCACAATGGGCCAGTGAAAACGATCAGCGGGTAACCAAAATTGGTCGATTCCTGAGAAGAACACACCTGGATGAGTTTCCCCAATTTATTAATGTCCTGAAAGGGGAAATGAGTCTTGTTGGACCGAGGTCTGAAAGACCAAGTCTGGTAAATAAACTTCAGGAAGATGTGCCATTTTATCGAGCGAGATTGCTGGTTAAACCCGGGGTGACAGGGTGGGCGCAGATTAACTATGGTTATCCAGCGACAGTTGAAGAGACCATAAATAAACTGGAATATGATTTGTATTACATCAAAAACCGGACAATACTATTGGATTTTCGAATCATCTTAAGGACTCCGGCAACTATCTTTGGCTTTAAAGGGAAATAAACGGATGCGTAAATGTCTGGTCACCGGAGGCGCCGGATTTATCGGGTCACATATTGTTAGAGGATTGTTGGAGCGCGGGGACGAGGTCCGAGTTCTGGATAATTTCTCAACCGGTAAAGAGGAAAACCTGAAGGATTTCCAGGGTGAAATTGATTTGATTAGAGGAGATCTGCGAGAACAAACAGACTTGATAAAAGCTACCCAGGATATCGAATTTATCTTTCACCAGGCTGCTTTTGTGTCTGTACCGCTTTCTATGCAGGACCCGGAACTGTGTTTTGAGGTCAATGTAAACGGGACAATCAAATTATTATCAACTGCAAAAAAGGCTGGTGTAAAACGGGTTGTTTTGGCTTCTAGCGCAGCAGTCTATGGTGATAACCACGCGGTTCCATTAACCGAAGATGCTCAATTGAATCCGTTATCTCCTTACGCGGCTTCAAAAAGAGTAGGAGAAATATACACAAAAATCTATTCCGATCTACTAAACCTAGATGTTGTGGCGTTACGGTACTTCAATGTTTACGGACCCAGGCAAAACCCGGGATCTGATTATGCCGCAGTTATTCCAATATTCATTAAAAAGATTTTGACAGGCGAGCAGCCTACCATTTATGGAGATGGGGGGCAGAGCAGGGATTTCATTTATATTGATGATATCGTGCGGGCGAATCTATTAGCTGCTGAATCCACCCAAGCGCCGGGCCGAATAGTAAATATTTGTTCTGGATCAGAAATCAATTTACTGCAGTTAATGGAAAATTTATCAGTAATATTTAACAGGGATATACAGCCAAGTTTTGAGAGTGAACGGCCAGGTGATATTTACCGCTCCTCCGGGGATCCCACTCTCGCGAAGGAAATCTTAGATTTTAAACCGGGGTTGGATCTGGAAACAGGATTGAGGAAAACTATCTCCTGGATGGAGAGTATTCACCACGATTAATTCCTTTCTTTATCCGAAATTTGGAAAACAGGAAGCTTATGCCAAGAAGCACCATTCAAGAATGGAAATCATTCATAGAAAAATGCCCCGATGCGCATGTTCTTCAGAGTACGGCCTGGGGTGAATTAAAATCAAAATTTGGGTGGGATACCAGCTGGATCATTGCCGGGACAGTGGGTGCCCAGGTATTATTTCAAACGCTTCCCTTTGGTTTTCATATTGGATATATTCCCCGGGGACCGGTATCCACAACCGGCATATTAGAAGGGTCCCCTGATTGGGGTGAATTCCAAGGAAAATTACATGATCTCTGCCGGGATAAGAGAACGGTATTATTAAAGATAGAACCTGATCTCTGGCAAGGAGAAGCAGCTGCCGATTGTCATCCATTCACAGGGTACAGGACAAGTACACATAGCATACAACCTCCCAGAACTATTGTTATCAGCCTGCAGGAATCTGAAGAGGAGATTCTTGCTAGAATGAAATCAAAAACCCGCTATAATATCCGCCTGGCAGAGAAAAAAGAAGTATCTGTCCAACAGCTCGAGCAAATTGAACCTTTTTATAAACTATTGGAAAATACTGCAAACCGGTCAGAATTTGGAATTCACACCCAGGCGTATTACCGGGAAGCGTTTAATCTTTTTGACTCATCCGGAGAATGTAAATTATTCCAAGCTGAATTCCGAGGAGAGCCGCTGGCGAGCATTATGGTATTTATACGCGGCAAACGCAGCTGGTATTTTTATGGAGCCTCATCAAATAAACACCGGGATCGTATGCCAACATATCTAGTACAGTGGGAAGCAATGCGCTGGGCAAAAAGACAGGGCTGTCTGACCTATGATCTCTGGGGTGTACCTGATGCAGATGAGAATGTCCTGGAAGACCATTTTTTGGAGAGACACGATGGTCTTTGGGGTATTTACCGTTTTAAACGGGGTTTTGGCGGCGATTTGAAGAGAACTTGCGGTCCCTGGGATAAAGTGTTTTATCCCGGCCTGTACTCCCTTTACCTGCTGAGGTCCCGGATTAAGATCTGAAATAATCTAAACCTTGAATAAAGAGAAATCAACTCCATGACTCTTAATAACTGGAATAAAATTCTAAACTCTTTTCCCGAGGCTCATTTGCTGCAATCAGCTCAATGGGCGGGGGTAAAAGGGCAATTTGGCTGGCAGCCGTATTTCCTGATTTGGCAGCAGCACGGAAGCGACCTGGAATTGATCGTGATAACAGAGGATGACCTTAAGGTAAAAAACCCGGCCGCTGCTGCTCTGGTCCTGGAAAGAAAGGCTTTCCAGGGTCTTTCAGTCATGTATGTGCCAAAGGGACCGATTCTGCGTGATTGGTCTGATAAAAACCTTCGCAAGAAAGTTATTGAGGATTTGCAGGAATTTGCTAAAAGAACTGGAGCAATCCAGATCAAAATAGATCCGGATGTAGTGGTCGGCAGAGGAGTACCGGGGGAAGAAGACGCGGCGATAGATCCGCAGGGAATTCTTATTGAGGGGGAGTTAACGAAGGGAGGATGGTGTTTTTCATCCGATCAAATTCAATTCCGCAATACCTTTTTAATTGATCTGAGACAGGAGCAAGATGAAATATTGAGCCGGATGAAATCAAAAACACGATATAACATTGGATTGGCTTCCCGAAAAGGGATAACGATCCGATATGGTGATGGTACCGATCTAGGGAATTTATACAGAATGTATACAGAGACCTCAATCAGAGGAGGTTTCACGATCAGGGGAGAGGGATATTACCAAAATCTCTGGCAGGCATTTATGAAGGAAAGCCTGGATACGGATATAGATGCCACAGCCCAATCAATTATTGCCGAATTTGAAGGTAAATCTGTTGCAGGAGCGGTGATATTCCGATTTGGCGAAAGGGCGTGGTATCTTCACGGCATGTCCCTTCCTGAGCACAGCGATAAGATGGCAACCTATTTAGTTCAATGGGAGGGGATGCGCTGGGCCAAAGAAAATGGTTGTTTAACCTATGATATGTGGGGCGCTCCAGATCATTTTGTTGAAGACGATTCCATGTGGGGAGTTTACCGTTTCAAAAAAGGATTTGGAGGAAAGGTAATCAGAACCATCGGCGCCTGGGATTATCCAGTGAAACCCCTGGTATACAAGATCTATACTCGTTTACTGCCGATGATGTTAAATTTTTTGCGCAAGATTGGCGACCGCAAAACTGAGAGCATCGCAGTGGAAGGCCGGAATTGATGATCCGGCTGATATCTAGTTAACCCATATCAAGGACGTAATATGCTGCCAAGAGAAGCTTTCGCTCATTTACCCACAAAAGTCGAGGGCCTTCCCCGATTGACAAAAAACCTTAATGGACCTGAACTTTTTATTAAACGGGATGATCAAACCGGATTGGCTTTTGGGGGAAACAAAACCAGGAAACTGGAATACCTCATGGCGCAAGCTTTAGCTGAGGGGGCGGATCTTGTTTTAACAACAGGAGCAGATCAATCAAATCACTGCCGGCAAACCGCTGCAGCAGCGGCAAGGTGCGGCTTGGATTGCATCCTGGTGCTTGTTGAACCATGCCCCGAAAAAGTCACTGGTAATCTTTTCCTGGATAAGTTACTGGGCGCCGAGCTCATCTGGACAGAAAAAGAAAAACGGGATCAGGTTTTAAATAAAGCCTTTGAGGAAGCGGCAGGAAGAGGGAAAAAACCATATCTCATCCCTTACGGCGGATCAAATGCTGTGGGTGCATACGCTTATTTTAACGCGATGAAAGAACTGCTGGAGCAGCTGCCGGATGAAATGCCGGACTGGATTGTTTTTGCATCCTCATCAGGCGGTACCCAGGCTGGATTGCTGGCTGGAGCACAGAATTATCAATTGAAAACAAAAATCCTGGGCATCAGTGTAGATGAATCTGAGCCAGTGCTCAAGGATAGAGTCTTCAGATTAACCACTGAGGTTAGTCATCTCTATGGAGATAAGAAGGACCTTAATCCGGATCAAATATTGATAAATGACAGTTTTCTTGGTGAGGGGTATGGCATATTAAATGATCAGGATCGAGAAGCGATTCACCTTTTTGCCAAGATGGAAGGCATCCTGCTTGATCCGGTCTATACAGGAAGGGCAGGGGCTGGCCTAATCCATCTGATCCGGTCGGGATATTTTGATAATGATGATCGGATTTTATTCTGGCATACCGGAGGGACTCCTGCTTTATTTGCTGACAAGTATATGCATGATATTTAATTCCTTTTAGTAATCCAATAATATAAAAATAGATCAGATCCCTTTAGCTCAAATGAGGATTAGACAGTTAGATTTAACCATAATGAATTGAACAATATAACTTCTTAATCAAATAAGACTGGAGGAATCGTTAGTATTAGAAAAACTACTTATAGATCTGGAATTGGAAAGTTATTTCAGGTGATATGTATGGTAAAATTTGCGTTGATGTTTTGTTAACTAATTGACCTGGATTGACTTCTTGAGATAAAGGAGTACGCATGCTTAATTACTGGCTTTATATTGGTATTTTTCTTGTTATTGCGGTGGTTGTCCCTCTGGTTGCGGTTTTAATGCCAGTATTAATTGCTCCTAAAAAACCAAGTGCCCGCAAAGAAGAGGTATATGAGTGCGGCATCGAAACCAAAGGGAATATCCGGGTCCAGTTAAAATCCCAATATTATATCTATGCGCTGATCTTCCTGGTTTTTGATATTGAAATAATATTTCTTTTTCCCTGGGCAGTTTCACTGGATAAACTTCCAATATTTGCTGTTATTGAAGGTGTGATCTTTATCGCTATTCTCTTTGCCGGTTTGATTTATGCAATGAGAAAAGGGGCTCTGACCTGGTCGTAGGCAAACCCCGGAACCCTGCAGGAGATTTTCATGGCAGATTTGATTAATTTGATAGAAAATTGGATCAAAACCCTTTTGCTCGGCTGGGGGGCTTCAGAGAGTTTAACGGGATTTCTCCTTCAAGTAGTAGGAAGTGTGCTGGTTGTTATTATAAGTTTTTCTATTGTTATTGCCCTGATTTGGGTTGAGCGGAAACTTGCCGGCCGCATTCAAGACCGGTTTGGCCCCAATCGGGCTGGACCTTACGGGATATTTCAATCCATAGCAGACATCATTAAGATTTTTACTAAAGAATATATTACTCCTACTGGAGCTGAAAAAGGGTTATATAATATCGCGCCAGTCCTGGCCATGGCTTCCGTGCTGGCTATCTGGGCGGTGTTTCCTTTTGCAATGAACGTCATCGGGGCAGATATTCATGTTGGAGTGCTGTACATAGTAGCGGTGGGAGCGTTTGGCATTCTGGCGGTACTAATGGCGGGATGGTCCTCCAACAACAGGTATGCTTTGCTTGGAGCATCCAGATCGGTGGCGATGCTGATTTCTTATGAAATACCGATGGTGGTAGCTCTGCTGGTACCGGTTTTGCTCTCTCATTCCATGAAACTTTCAGTAATCGTTGAGGCCCAGGAACCCTGGTTCATCTTTGTGGCGCCCCTGGCGGCATTGGTTTTTTTCATTTCATCTATGGCAGAGATCGGCAAGGCGCCGTTTGATTTGCTGGAAGCGGAATCGGAGCTTGTTGCTGGATACCATACTGAATACTCCGGGATGAAATTCGGCATGTTTTATGTCGCGGAATTCCTGCATCAATTCACCGTTGGTGCGTTAATCACTATCTTTTTCCTGGGTGGCTGGACAGGCCCCATGGCTGTTCGTTGGCCGATCCTGGGAGTAATTTATTTCTATGGTAAATCGTTTATTGTTTACCTGGTGATTTCCTGGATTAGACTATCCCTTCCGAGAATTCGCATTGATGAAATGTTAAATCTAAACTGGCGTTTCCTGATCCCGGTTTCATTTGTTAATCTGGTTGCAGTTGCGATTGCTGATCGAGTGATGATGGAATTTACCCTTGCCCGCTGGATCTATGTTCTGGTCATGTTTGGCATGAATGTGGTTATTCTGTGGGCTGCTTTGACAATCGCTGAAAAGAATGGTCAGGCTGTTGAAAGGGAAGAATTTCCTCCCCGTCCGGTTGCCGTGCCCCCTGGTACGGATTCCAAATAATCGGCCAAGACGCCTTTTCTAAGTGTGTACACCTTAGATATGAATAATTTCCGGGAGATAGGGATAATTGAAACCCGGATGGAAAGGAAAAATTTATGGTGCCAATGATTATTTTTGGTTTGTCCAGTTTGATTACTCTGGGAGCAGCGCTGGCTGTTGTAACCAATAAAAATATCCTGCACAGTGCCTTTTATCTCGTCCTGGCTTTTGTGGGAGTTGCTAGTATATATGTTCTTCTAGAGGCGCCTTTTATCGCAATGGTGCAGGTGTTGATTTATATTGGCGCTATTGCGATTTTGATTGTTTTTGCGATCATGCTCACCAGGAAAATAAGCAGTGATGATTTGACCCAGCGGAATGCACAATGGATCTGGGCAGCCCTCGGTGCGGCGGGTTTATTTTTGGTTTTGGGCTGGATTGTGTACCGTGTAAACTGGCCTGTGGTGAAGCAGGTTGTACCCGAAGATACCATCACTATACTGGGGCAGGAATTGTTAAGCACTTATGTGATTCCCTTTGAGATTGCTTCTGTGCTGCTGCTGGCTGCGCTGGTAGGTTCGATAATTATCGGCCGGGAGAGAGAGTAAACAGCCTTATGGCTGGGTTAAGGAGTGCAGAATGACTATTCCAATCAATTGGTATTTGCTTGTTGCAGCGTGTTTGTTTTCTATCGGTTTATACGGTGTATTATCCCGCCGGAATGCGATTGGAATCCTGATGGGCATCGAGCTGATGCTCAACGCAGTAAACATTAATTTGATCACTTTCTGGCGTTATATGGACCCGGTGCGAATGACCGGTCAAGTATTTGCTATCTTTGTTTTCACTGTGGCCGCTGCAGAAGTTGCGGTTGGATTGGCTTTGGTAATTGCGATTTATAGAAACCGCGGCACTGTCATTATTGAAGAGATTGATTTACTGAAAGAATAGAGGAAACCAATGCAAGATTTTTTCTTCAGCTTAACATGGTTGGTGCCAGTATTTCCCTTCCTGGCGTTTATCATTATTATTCTATTCACCCAGAAGAATAATAAACTTAGCCACAGTATCAGCATTGGGTCAATGGTTTTATCCTGGCTGCTGGGCTGGGGAGTGGTGTTCAGCGCAATCTCAACACCCCACCTTGGCGAACATCCCATCAGTTTTACAATCCCCTGGTTCCCAACCGGAACGTCAACTTTTGATATTGGTATTTGGGTTGATCCTTTAATGGCAGTGACCCTGTTCATGGTTCCCTTTGTCTGCTTGATGATCTTTATCTATTCGGTCGGTTACATGGGATTTGGAACCGATGAGGTAGATCCCCATTATTCCCGCTTTTTTGCCTACATTGCCCTGTTTGCCACCGGCATGCTGGGGCTGGTAGTTTCTGAAAACCTGCTGACGCTCTTTATTTCCTGGGAAATCATGGGATTGTGTTCCTACCTGTTGATTGGTTTCTGGTTCCAAAAGAACTACAAAGATCCAAACAAAATCACTCCCCGCCAGGCGGGCTTGAAAGCTTTCCTGGTCACTAAAGTGGGCGATTTATTTTTAATGCTGGGGATCCTCTACTTGTATTCACAAGCCGGATCACTAAGTTATGCGGAAACATTGTTCAACCATGAATTTTTGGAACAGTTGGCTTCCACTCCAGCATTGCCTATATTTGGAGGATGGTCCGCTGCTTCCGTGATCGCCGCCTTGATGTTTGGAGGTGCTGTGGGGAAATCGGCTCAATTCCCGCTTCACGTTTGGCTGCCGGATGCAATGGAAGGTCCTACACCTGTCAGCGCCCTTATTCATGCTGCGACTATGGTTTCAGCTGGAGTGTTCTTGGTTGCCAGGATTTTCCCGCTGTTGAATGTGGTTGTAGAACTAGATCACCTTAATCCGGCCATGGGATTAATCGCGTTTATCGGGGCTTTTACAGCCATCTTTTCTTCCCTGATTGCCGTCGCTCAAAAGGATATTAAAGGCGTGTTGGCATTCTCAACCATCAGCCAGCTGGGATATATGATTGCCGCGCTGGGTGTTGGAGCTTATGTGGCAGCAACATTCCACCTGATCACCCATGCATTCTTTAAAGCGCTGCTCTTTATGGGATCGGGTTCTGTAATTATTGGTTGTCACCATGAACAGGATATGATGGAAATGGGCGGTTTAAAAGATAAAATGCCGCGAACGTTCTGGACGTTTCTTGCCGGTGGTTTAGCTTTGTCAGGATTTCCGCTCATAACCGCTGGATTCTGGAGCAAAGATGAAATCCTGGCCCATGCCTGGTATGAATTTATGCGCGAAGGAGTAATATCCTGGCCTTTCTTTGTTTGGCTCCTGCTTACAATTGCAGCCTTCATCACCGCTTTTTATACCGCGAGGCAGATTTCACTGACTTTCCTTGGAAAACCCCGGGGTCATTACGCTGAACATGCCCATGAAACCCCCAATACCATGACCATCCCTTTAATCTTGCTGGCATTTTTTGCCCTGACTTTGGGATTTATCGGTATTCCGGAGGAAATTGTTGGCCAGGGAAATAACTGGTTCCACAATTTTGTTGGACATGAATATCCAGCAACACCTCTCAGCCTTCCAGTCATGATGCTCTCTGGGTCTTTGGCGTTAGGCGGCTTGGGTATTGGCTGGTTGGTTTATGGCCGGAAACCGCTGCTTCAGGGTGAGCTGGATCCGTTAGAACGAGGGATGAAGAAAATCCGCCTGGGTTGGTTTTATGAAGCCATGCGAAACAAATTTTACTTTGATGAACTCTATCAGGTGATCTTCATTCAGGGATCAATCAAACTGGCTGAAATTTTCTACAACTTTGATTCCAAATGGGTAGTTGACCCTTTTATCAATCTGATTGCCCGTATCAGCCGGGGCATATCTGATTTGCTAAACCAGTTCGATGAAAAAGTAGTTGATGGCCTGGTGAATTTGACAGGACTATCCGGGATCATGCTCGCAGATCTGAGCGGGATCACAGATAATAAAGTGGTTGATGGGCTGGTCAATGGTTTAGCTGATGTGACCGGCTGGGTTGGAGAAAATGTCCTGCGCCCGATTCAAACCGGAAAGGTCCAGAACTACTTGCTGATTGCGTTAATATCCATGCTTGCTATTATTGGCATTTACCTGGTCTATTAGGCCAAACTGAGTTACGAGGAGAATAATGATGAATTTTCCAATTTTAAGTGCAATTACTTTTATCCCTCTCTTGCTTGCCCTGATTGTCCTGCTCATTCCGAAATCGAAAGAGAATTGGATTCGATGGGTAACCACAATTCTCAGCTTGATACCACTGGCTCTGGCAATCTATCTCTATAGTGTGGTTCAGGCAGATCCGGGGAAAATGCATTTTATGGAAGAATATACCTGGATCCCTGCCATCGATGTCTATTACCGGATGGGAGCGGATGGACTCAGCACGATCATGCTGGTATTAACCACGCTTTTATCCACCCTCTGTTATTACTATGCGATATACACCATAAAAAAGCGGGTAAAGGAATTTTACTTTTTGTTCCTGATTCTGCAAGTTGGTATGTCGGGAGTATTTGTTTCCCTGGATTTCATTTTATTTTATGTATTCTGGGAAATCGGTCTGGTCCCCATGTACCTGCTGATCGGAGTCTGGGGTGGAGAACGCCGAATTTATGCTTCCATTAAATTCTTCCTTTATACATTAGCAGGAAGCATGGCGATGCTGTTGGCGATTATTGCTGTTTATCTGGCGACCGGAACCTTTGATATACTGGAAGCTGCGGCAGCGCAGCCTTTCGCCAGCAATTTTGCTCTCTCAGCAACCGCTTTCTGGGCTTTCTTTATCGCATTCGCGATCAAAGTGCCTATCTTCCCGTTTCATACCTGGCTGCCAGATGCCCACACAGAAGCGCCGACAACCGGCAGTGTGATCCTGGCCGGAGTCCTGCTTAAGCTGGGAGCTTATGGTTTGATCCGGATTGTTTTACCCTTGTTTCCGTATACATTTGCTTACTTCTCATATAATGTGCCGATCATTCCAATCCTGGCTGTAATCAGTATCGTATACGGCGCACTAGTCTGTATGGCGCAGTGGGATTTAAAGCGTCTGATAGCTTACTCCTCGGTGAGCCATATGGGTTATGTCACCTTAGGTATCAGTGCGGCAGCAGCCAGCCTGGCCCTGCCCGGGGGCGGTGGACCGGATGCGGTTACTAGCGCAATTATTGGTCTTAATGGCGCCTCCCTTCAACTATTTACTCACGGTATTATTACCGGCGGGTTGTTTTTCCTGGTTGGCATGATTTATGACCGGACTCATACCCGGCAGATTAAAGATTATGGAGGGTTAGGCTCAAAGATGCCCTATTACTACGGGATTATGATGGTAACGGGATTTGCTTCGCTAGGATTACCCGGGTTAGCTGGATTCTGGAGTGAATTCTTTGTTTTCCGGGGCGCATTCGCGATTATGCCTGTCTATGCCGCTATAGGTGTGTTGGGCATTGTCTTTACTGCTGCCTACATTCTCTGGAAGATTGTTCAGCATATATTCCTGGGAGATTTTGATCAGGAAAAATGGGATCGGGTTACTCATAATGCAGAACTAACCGATATGAAGACTTTTGAAAAAGTCACCATGTGGCCTCTGGTGATTCTGATGGTGCTGATCGGTTTATATCCCTCCCTGGTTGTTCGTTTATTAAACGGTGTGTCAACAGCTCTGTTTAGTAATTTTTAACCGTGAAATAAAGAGAGGCTACTTACGTGCAAATCATAATTTTCTTTCTCCCACAGCTGGTTATTCTCTTGAGCATGGTCCTTGTGTTTGGAATAGATCTGGTGGGACCCACTGAGAAAAAGTGGCTGCCTTACCTGGCGCTTGCCGGTTCTGTAATATCTCTAGCTATATCTATCTATCTTTTTGGATGGGTGGAGATTACGGAACAAACAGTTTTAGGAGGCATGATCGCCATTGATTCCTTTGGTCTGTTTTTCCAAATCTTTGCCGCTCTTGTAGCCGGAATCATCATATTGATTTCAATGGAGTATATGGATGAAAAATCCCCCTATAAGGGTGAATACTACAGCTTTATACTCCTGGCAAGTTTTTCAATCTCGCTTCTTTCTGTCTCTGCGGATCTGATAATGATTTTTATTGCCTTCGAACTTCTGAGCATCTCTTCCTATATCCTGACGGGATTTTTAAGGAATGATGGAAAAGGCAGTGAAGCAGCAATTAAATACTTCCTTTATGGGTCGATAGCATCAGCCATGATGCTGTATGGCATGTCACTGCTTTATGGCGTGACAGCTTCAACCAACTTGGGACAAATAGCCCAGAACCTTTCCGGGATTGACTCCAGCCTGAGATGGGTTATCTATCCTACCCTGGTGTTATTAATGGTGGGTTTTGGATATAAAACTGTCGCTGTCCCATTTCATCAATGGTCTCCAGATGCTTATGAAGGGGCGCCGACCCCGGTAACCGCGTTTCTTGCAGTTGGCTCGATTGGGGGTGGATTTGCTATATTGATCAGGTTTATGCTGACTGGGCTGCCTGATTTCCAGGTTAATTGGGTTGCGCTGATATCCGGTTTGTCCATCATGAGCATGACTTTGGGCAACTTGGTCGCCATCAGTCAGAAAAATATTAAACGCATGTTAGCCTACTCGGGTATTGCTCAGGCAGGATATATTTTGATTGGTCTTGTCTCCTGGGATGTTTGGAAAACCGGGAATGTGTTTGATGGGATAAGCGGCAGCCTAATTTACCTGCTTGTTTATCTGGCTGCCAACCTGGGAGCGTTTGCAGTGGTAATCGCTATTGAAAACAAGATCGGGTCTAATCAAATTTCAGACTATGCCGGCTTGATACGAAGGTCGCCTCTTTTAGCTGGAACTATGGTGGTCTTTATGCTTTCGCTGGTCGGGATACCCGGCACAGGCGGATTTATCGGAAAGTTAATGGTCTTTGGTGCGGCAATGAAAATGGAGTTTTATTTCCTGGTCGTAATCGCCATTATTAACAGCGTGATTGCCGGTTTTTATTACTTGAACGTAATTCGCTATATGTTCTTCCAGCCTCTCGACGAACCTGCTCGAGATAAAATCCAGCTGCCAAGATCCCTTTCTACTGTCATTGTTTTAACCTGTATATTTACTTTGTTAATGGGCATATTTGCCCAACCGTTTATCCAATTTGTACAGGCATCACTTGGATTGGTCGGTTATTGATAGAATATTAAGGAATTAATTGCATTTTGTGGACCAACATCCTTTGGTTTCATTCCTGGTTGATTAAAATTATTTAAAGTCAGGGAATGACCTGGAATAAGTATCCCTGGTTGACAGTTTTTTGGCTTGTGAGTAAAATACAGCAGGTGCTGGTTTTCCTTGAGGAGTGTTAATTGAATAAAGAATTTGAAGAACCCATCCAGACAAAGTGGCAGGAACGTATCTGGATCTTGGCTGTGGCAGGTCAGGCTGGCTTTCTAATTGCCTTTCCTGTTATTGTGGGAGTGGGTGTCGGGATTATGCTTGATCGCCAATTAAATACCATAATATTATTTACAATCCTGCTTGCGACAGCAGGTTTTGGTGCTGGTGCATTTCTTGTTTACCGCTGGGTAAAAACAACCGTTTATAAGCGTCTTCAAAAGCAAAAAAAGGAAGAATAAATCCGTATGGAACAGGAAAAGAAAAAAGGTGGGGGTTGCCTCATCAAACTCATCATTGGTCTCGCTGCATTAGCCCTGGTTGGATACGGTTTTATCATGCCGGGAAAGGAACTTCCTGTAATCAGTTTGGCGGCCGAATTAATTCCATTGCATTTGCCAATCCCGGGATTTGAAAACGGCATTCCCAACACTCTGCCAACTGCTATTATTACATCTTTGCTGCTGATTACAATTGCATTCTTCTATTATCGGGCAGCCAAGCGGGCGGAAAAAACAGGGAAAGAAAGCCGCTACTTAATTGCTATAGACTCGCTTTATGAAGGGTTATTTTCTTTTGTTGAGACTACGGTTGGCAAAGAAAATGCAGTATTGTTTTTTCCGATTGTTGGGTCATTTTTCTTTTTCATACTTTTTGCCAATTGGTCAGGACTTTTACCAGGAATGGGTTCGATAGGAGTTTGGGGAGAGCACCATGGTGAGGTTGCCCTGATACCTCTCTTCCGTTCCCCAACAGCAGATCTCAGCACTACTATTGGTTTGGCTATCATCACCCAGGTTGTTGCTCAATATTATGGATTTAAATTTCAAGGGAAAAAATATCTAAAGAAATTTTTCAATTTCAGCGCGGACCCCGATAGTGGGGCGCTAAAACCTGTCCTCTCAATTGCTAACGGTTTTGCCGGAATCCTTGAACTCATAAGCGAATTTATTAAAGTTCTCTCTTTTGGCTTCCGGTTGTTTGGCAATGTGTTCGCTGGGGAGGTGCTGCTGATGGTGATCAGTTTCCTGACCGCCTTCCTGGTTGTTGATATATTTATGGCCTTAGAATTATTTGTCGGTGCAATTCAAGCACTGATATTTTCAATGTTGTCCCTGATTTTCTATCAGATGGCAACGCAACACCATTAATCAATGAATATGTTTTCTTAAAGGAGAAAATTGCATGTCGTATGAAGCCGCAACTCAAATAGCTGCTGCCCTCGCAATTGGTTTAGGCTCCCTGGGTCCTGGTATCGGGATCGGATTGTTGGCTGCCAAAGCCATGGAAGCTGTGGGCAGAAACCCCGAAGCCTCAGGTGATGTATTGACAAATATGATCCTGGCCATTGCATTTGCTGAAGCAATCGCAATTTATGCCCTGGTTGTAGCATTGGCGATTAAATTCGTGCCTGTTACACCACTAATAGTACATTAAGGAGGATATCGTGGGTGATGCATTGGGAGCTATGGGGATCAATGGACCATTTTTGATATCCCAGATTGTTAATTTCCTGGTCTTGTTCGGTCTATTGACTGTCTTGCTATGGAAACCTGCCAGAAAACGCCTTGATGAACGCCAGGCTATGCTTCAAAAGCAAGTTGAGGATACTGAAGCAGCAGCGGAGCAGCGTGGTCAAATCGGTCAAGAACGTGAAAAAGTTCTTGCAGACGCTAAAAAAGAAGGGGATAAAATTATCGCCCAAGCTTACGAACGGGTTGAGGCTATTAAAAATGAGGCTTCAAAGGAAGCAAAAAAGATCATTCAAAAAGCCCAAGTCGATGCCAAAGAAGAGGAACTGATTCTGTTAAAGGGTGTCCGCGATAAGGTTGCGGTTCTGGCAATCGCAGCGACTCAAAAACTGCTGGGTGTTTCATTGGATGAATCCCGACAGCATGCGTTAATTGATGAGTTCTTTTCCAGTGTTAAAGATGGGAAAGTTGTCGTCCTCGAAGGAGAGGAAATTCAAGGCAAGTCAGCTGTTGTTACCAGTGCCCTGCCGTTGAAAGACAAAGAAAAAGAAATCATAAAGAAGGACATTCTCAAACGAACTGCTGAAGATACTGAAGTTGTTTTTGATGTTAATCCTGATATTTTGGGTGGACTGTCCATCAGGATAGGTGATAAATTATTTGATCACTCCGTTTCGTCCCAACTTGCAGGACTGCGTTCCCGTTTCTCGTAAACGGATAACGTTTAATCTGGTGTAAAATAAAAACGCCCAGCATTTTGCTTTGGGCGTTTTTGTACTTATAGGAAGAAAGGGAAAGGAGATATTTTAGTGGACTTGGAACAAAGACGGGAGTTATCTGAAATTTTTCAGGAGATTCAGATCATCAATAATCCCCCTGATGAAAATATCAACCTAACGGGAATAAGCATTGATTCCAGAAAGGTGAGAAAAGGTAATCTTTTTTTGGCAATCCCGGGCACGAGCGTTGACGGCCATGCTTACATTCAGGATGCAGTTGAGAATGGTGCTGCCGCAGTGGCTGGTTCTGACCCTTTCCGGCGATACCAGAATCTCCCGGTTCCATATCTGCAGATTGTAAATTCCAGAGAGGCGTTGGCACACCTAACGGCTGCCTGGTATGGGTATCCTGCCCGGAAGCTGATTGTGATTGGTGTCACTGGTACCGATGGTAAGACAACCACAGTGAACCTGATTCATCAAATTCTATTAGCGGCAGGATTTCAGACAGGGTTAATTTCCACGGTAAATGCCGTGATTGGAGACCAAACTCTTGACACTGGATTTCATGTCACAACACCAGAAGCGCTTGATGTCCAGCGCTACCTGGCAAGGATGGTGAAGTCAGGTATCACCCATGTGGTACTCGAAGCCACCTCTCATGGTCTGGCGCAAAAAAGAGTGGCTGCCTGTGAGTTCGACATGGGAGTGGTGACCAACATCACTCATGAACACCTTGATTACCATAGTGATTTCCAGGGATATATGGATGCCAAAGCTGAGCTGTTTCGATTGATCGCCATTTCTAAAAAGAAATCCGCTCCATACACGAAATTGGCTGTTCTGAATAAAGATGATGGTTCCTATTCTTCGCTAAAGAGAGTGGTAGGCAATGTCGGAGTCAAAATGATTGATTATGGAATTATCAGCGCTGCGGACTATCAGGCGAAAAATATTCAACCTGCTCCGGCTGGATTGGCCTTTACAGTAGAAAAAACCAGTCAAAAAACTGAGTTCCAAACTTCATTGATTGGTGACTATAATGTCTCAAACTGCTTGGCTGCTGTGGCTTTGTGTATTGAAGGACTTGGTATTGATTGGCAGAAAGCTGTTGATGGAGTAAAAAATCTACTTGGCATCCCGGGGAGGATGGAGATTCTTGATCTGGGACAAAATTTCTCTGCTATCGTTGATTTTGCTCATACTCCCAACGCCCTAAAACGTGTATTAACTACGGCCCGGGAAATAACCTCACATCAGGTAATCGCTGTCTTCGGATCTGCCGGGTTACGGGATAAGGGAAAAAGACGATTGATGGCGGAGGTATCAGCAGAGTTGGCAGATTTAACAATTTTAACTGCCGAGGATCCCAGAACAGAATCCCTGGCTGGAATATTACAGGAAATGGCAGACGGTGTGATCTCGATGGGGGGAATTGAAGAGCAGAATTTCTGGCGTGTTCCTGACCGGGGAGAAGCCATTCGGTTTGCCTTGCAGCTTGCCAAACCAGAAGATGTGGTCATGATCTGCGGTAAAGGTCATGAACAGTCAATGTGTTTTGGAGATACCGAATATCCCTGGGATGACAGAACCGCGATGTTATCCGCCCTCGCGGAGTATATGGAAATGGATGGTCCGGATATGCCCTATCTGCCAACACAGGATCAGTAACCTTTCGTCTGTAGGGGGAATCTCATCTATAGACAAATTAACTTTTGACAAAATGCAGTTAGTTAGGCTAATACTATACATTCAGTATTCAGGATGTATAGGAGGAAAATATGCCTGGTTACCGGAGAGGAAATCACGCCCCTGTCATCAACGGCAGAGAAGGGGGATGCGGTTAATTCTACGTCCCAGCTTGTTGTTATTGCTTGCTGAGAAGGAATCTCATGGGTACGAGTTATTTGACCAGTTATCCGCTTTCGGATTTGAACCACAACGTCTGGACTCGAGTGTTATTTATCCTGAGGGTACGGAGGCGATCGAGGAATTTTACCAGAACGAAGGGATCCGCGTTGTTGGAAAAATACCGTTTGATTTAGCTGTGACGGAATAAATGGTCCAGGGAAAACCGGTGACCGCATATCAGGCAGATTCTCCTGCCAGTTTGGCGATTCACGATCTCTGGAAAGAAGTTAAGGATGTGTTACAGGATCTTGGATCATGACCGAGAATAAAGTTGAGAGATTAGAAAAATTAATTATTGCTCGTTTACGGCTGGTCATTGATCCGGAAACTCGGGCTGATGTGATTCGCATGCGGTTGGTCGAGAATCTAACCGTTAATGAGGAAGGTCATGTAAAATATACTTTCCGGCCGTCCTCCCCGGTTTGCCCAATTGCGACATCATTAGTACAACAAATTAAAATCGCTGTCTCACAAGTGCCGGGTGTACATACTCAGGATATTACGGTCGAAAATTATGTTGAGGCAGAACAATTAACTATGTTAATCAACCGGTAAAGATAGCCAGTGCCGGAGTGGTTGAAAACTGGACAACTTAAACAAGAAATAGAAGTTATCTTTCCGGAAATATGAATATTAACTTAATCAAAGAGACATAAATTCATGCGTATAGCCATATCAGCTGAAAATAACCTGGGTTTGAAAAGCAATGTTGCTCACCATTTCGGGCGCTGTCCTTTTTTTGCCCTGGTAGAAGTAGATCAAAACAAAATTCAATCTGTTTCGATGATTGAAAATCCCTTTTATGAAGGACATCAACCGGGTCAGGTTCCTGGTTTTATCAAAGAACAAAATGCCGATGTCATGCTCAGTGGGGGGATGGGAGGAAGGGCGATTCAATTCTTCAGTCAATTTGGAATTGATACCGCGACCGAGGCTTGTGGGACCGTAAAGGAATCAGTAACCGAGTATTTGGCAGGCAACTTAAGCGGAACCGCTCCCTGTGCAGAAAGTGTAGAACACGGACATGGTCATTATTTAATCCGAGTTTAAGATTAAACAGGGCGATTTGATTTGTCAGGTGCCCTGTTTTGTGATTCTAGTAAATTATCCCAGCTTTGGTTTAAAAATGCAGGGGGAGAAGGGGTTTTTTCCAAAGGTCCGTTTCTGGGATAGTTCCAGTGAGGTATCGAAAAGAATCGAAATAAAATGGTTGTCAAACTGGCAGAGCTGGGAATGGTTCTTCGCCAAATCCAGGTAAGGACAATGGCGCAGCACAACCTGCGGGCCAGCTGGGTGGGCTTCCCAGCTGGCATGGTAGTTTAATTGATTAAGGTATTCCAGGGCCTGGTTGAATCTGAGGATCCGGTTGTCTGGATTCAGATTGGTTTTTTCTGCCAGTGTTTCGGCGATGGCACGAAGATCTGAACTGGCTGACTTTTTCGCGGCTAATGATTCCAGTATTACCTCGAGAAGCCTTTTAATATTTGTACCAAGGGATTGGGAACTGAGATTGTAGAGTTTAGTCGGTCGTCCAGATCCTCCAGCATTCCGTTTTCCGGAGATCTGAATCCGACCGGATTTGATCAGCAGCCCCAAATGGTAGCGGATATTGGCCGGAGTCAGATCCATTGAGCGGCTGATTTCTACAGCGGTTGCCCCCGGGTGTGTTGAGAGGTACAAAAGAATTTGCTGGCGGGTTAATTGCATGAAGGCATTATAACACCAGTCATTTTTTATACAAAAATATTTTTGCATAAAAAATCGTTGACAAGACACGTCAAAGGGCAATATAATATTGAAGTTCTATAACTTGTAAAAAAACAGGTCTCAATATTCACCTTGAGGAGCGTTATTCATGTCGGATGAACTGAATAAATCTGAATACAATATTCCGCCTGAAATGAAGGGCACAGTTGCCATTACAACTTTAGACAGAATTTACAACTGGGGCCGAAGATATTCGGTGTGGCCGATGTTTTTTGGCCTTGCCTGCTGCGCAATCGAGATGATTGCCACTGCTGGTGCCCGGTTTGATATGGCCCGCTTTGGAATGGAAATCATGCGGCCCAGCCCCAGGCAGTGTGACTTGATGATAGTTTCGGGAACAGTGACGAAAAAGATGGTTCCCCTGGTTGTGAGGTTGTATAACCAAATGCCTGAGCCAAAATATGTCCTTTCCATGGGAGCCTGCGCTTCGGGCGGTGGGCCCTTCAAACGTGGTTATAACGTTATTGCAGGGATCGATAAATATCTCCCTGTTGACGTATATGTTCCCGGCTGCCCACCCACGCCGCAAGCTCTGTTATTTGGCTTGATGAAAATACAGGAAAAAATTGATAAGGAATCCATTAGCGAGGTTCGCTGGTACAGTGATGAACCTGATGAAGGCATTCCTGTGCCTATCCTTGGTCCGGATCTGATTGACCTGAGAGATTTTCCAGCATTAATGAAAAAAGAACAAGAGAAGGATAACCTGGCATGAATGATCAAACAGCCGCAATTAATAAAATCAACCAGGCGATCTTAAAACGATTTCCTGATTGGGTCCAAATTGACGAGCGAGAAGGATATGAAGGATTGGTGGTCGAAACTGCTCAGCTGATTCCTTTTATGGAAGCGCTGCAAGATGAGTTTGGATATGATTCCCTCACCTCAGTCACAGGGGTGGATTACCTCCCAGAAGAAAAGATGGAAGTGGTTTATCACATCTACAAATCCACCGGTGGATCTATCCTGGTTTTAAAAGTCCAGGTGCCGCGATCGAATCCGGTTGTTCCCTCACTTGTTGGTCTTTTCCCCGGTGCTGCTTTCCAGGAAAGAGAAGCCTGGGATTTGTTAGGCATCCGGTTTGAGGGACATCCCAACCTGAAACGGATCTTAATGTGGGAAGGGTTTGCAGGACATCCGCTCCGGAAAGATTGGCGGGAAGCATTTTATGAAGGTGAATTTAAACCTTATGAAGACCGCTGGCCGGAGGGAAAAGTTTCCAAAATAGAAACTAGTAATCCCTATCAGGAGAATATTAGTTATCCGGAAGGTTTTAACCCTGAAACTTGGATTCCGGATACGGAAGAACTCCTCTTTCAGGGGACTTCATCAATAAAAACAGAGACTGATGACAAGGGACTGGAGACTGAACAACTGGTTGTAAACCTGGGTCCCCAGCATCCTTCAACTCACGGTGTCTTTCGGATGGTGGCCAAGCTGGAAGGAGAAACCGTTGTTGATTTGGAACCGGTTATGGGTTATCTGCACCGCAATCATGAAAAGATTGGGGAACGTAATACCTACAGCATGAACATGCCCTATACTGACCGGCTGGATTATTTCTGCTCCATGAGCAATAACTTTGGATATGCTCTGACTGTAGAAAAACTACTTGGTGAAAAATACCAACCGCCAGAGAGAGCTCAATATATCCGGGTCATCATGGCAGAATTAACCAGGATTTTGAACCATTTTATGGCGATTGGATTTTTCCTTAATGATCTCGGAGCTTATTTCACTCCTGCCTTATACGCCATCAAAGAAAGGGAACTCATCCTTGATATATTTGAAGCTGTTGCCGGCTCAAGAATGATGTGCAACTATTTCCGGTTTGGAGGAGTAGTCCGCGATTTACCGGAGGGCATGGAGGAACATATCCGCAAAATGGTATACGAACGTCTTCCCCGGCAGGTTGATGAAATGGACCGCTACCTGGTTGAAAATGAAATTGTTGTCGGCCGCTGCCAGGGTGTAGGCGTTTTGACTCCTGAGCAGGCAATTGCATATTCTGCAGCAGGGCCAGTGCTGCGGGCATCCGGGGTGCCTTATGATATCCGCCGGGCTGATCCCTATAGTATCTATGACAGGTTTGAATTTGATGTAGCAGTCCGCTATCACGGTGATGTATATGATCGTTTTTTGATCCGATATGACGAAATTCGACAGAGCATCCGCATCCTGCAGCAGGCGATTGACGGGCTGCCGGAAGGGGAGATCCTGGCAAATAAACCGGCGTATAAATTTAGGATGCCTAAAGGTGAATCCTACGGCCGGGTAGAAGGGCCAAAAGGAGAACTTGGTTTTTACATTGTTTCCGACGGGACAGATAACCCCTGGCGATATCACGTCCGGGCACCTTCGTTTATCAACCTAACCGGATTACGGGAAATGTCCCTGGGAGGGAAAGTGGCTGATTTAATTGCCATCTTGGGATCCATTGATATCGTTCTCGGAGAGGTGGACCGTTAACCCAACAGCAGGAATCCTGGAGAGTAAAGATCTATGAAAGGACAAGGAATACTAAAAGGCCTGGGTGTAACTCTGAAACACATCATTGACACATATCTGGTAGATATTAAAGCCGGAAAAGACCGCTATTACAACGAAGATGGAGTTCGTCAAAGAATGACGAGCGATACAAAAGGTATTTTTACTGTGAATTATCCTGAGGAGAGGCTGCCGCTGGCCGAGGCATTCCGTTATGTGCCTTTCCTCGTTTATGATGAAGAAAATGGAGAGCAAAAAGTTCGCTGCACAGCATGCGGGATTTGCGCCAAGGTCTGTCCTTCACAGTGCATCTGGATTACACGGGCTGAAGATCCAGAAACCGGGAAACCCCTCAAAACGCCGGCAGAATTCGCCATTGATATTGATCTTTGCATGAACTGTGGATACTGTGCAGAATACTGTCCGTTTGATGCGATCAAAATGGATCATGATTTTGAGTTAGCAGGCTATGATCGAGTAGAGGCGAATATTCACCTGATAGAACGTTTGTTAAAACCGGCTTCTTATTATGCTGGAATTCGTCCTCTAAACTATGCTCTAGAGCAAAAGGCAATAGCTGAAGAAGCGGAAAGAAAGGCAGCCCGCAGAGCAAAGAGAAACTAGGAGAACAGTTTGGCTTACCTGATAATAAATGATGGATCTAAAGTTACAGATGAAAGAGCTTGAAGTACAAATAAAGGAGCTGGAAAACAATTTACCGGCTCACTCAACTCCTCCAGCGATGATCATGAAGTTGGAAGAATTGGAAGGTAAATTAGCTCAATTGGCAGATGAGTTTTCAGGGGAGGATCATGCCGCAGCCAAAAGTGGCGATTGATTACCAGGCTTGTGATCCATCCTTCTGCAAGGATAATATCTGCGCCTCCGCCCAGGTTTGCGAGAGGAAGGTGCTCCGCCAGGAAAAGCCAGGAGAGCTCCCGGATATTTATCCATCACTTTGTCTGGGGTGTGCTGATTGTCTGCAGGTGTGTCCGAAAAAGGCTCTGCTAATAATGAGTTAAAAAAAAGGGGGCTGTACAAAAAGAAATTGCCCCAGCACTTCTTCTGACTGCCTTTACAGGGTAATCCACTCTGACGGGGTAGTCCATTGATTATGGCGGAATGCGTTTGAGAAATACAAAGAGAAAATGCTGGAGGTTTTGAAATAGAGGAAATTCATCACATACCATTTAGATGCCGACTAAAGTTGCAGCGGGAACTCAAGCAGAGTGTCCCTCTTCAGGGACGCTTTACTTTTCCTGATCCACAGGGTTAGATGAAACCTTAAAGCGTCGATAGAGGTCGACGCTCGGCCCTGGCCCCTAGTTGGGACTTCAGTCCCCCGGGAAATACAAAACGAAATTTTCCTTTTTTATCAGGAGATTAAATTACTCCATCCACGATTCGATACGAGCTCATTTCATTCGCTCTACTCAGGATGCTTATCTTGACTTCTCACGAATATTTCTCATGAGCAATCGTAGGGGCGACCCCTGTCACCCCTGTCCTGCCTGTACTGAGCGAAGCGTAGTGAAGACGAAGTGAGCGTGTCGAAGGGGGAGGCCTGACGAAGGGCGTTGAGTCGCCCTGATAACACAAAGGGGCTGTCTTTTTTGGCAGCCCCTTTTTTTGGAGATTCCAAATAGGATTTGGGGAGGATGAATTCTATTCTCTTAATCGGGTTGTTAATCGGTTTCTGGATCCGGAAGTCCCAGGATATTTCTAGAATTATCTTCCTGATCTTCCCGAACTAACAATTCAGAGATTTGACTATCCCCAACATAAAACGAGGGTGCTTTGTAGTGGGGTACAACAACCGCCCGAATCCCGTGATTTTCCAGGATAGATTGATCGCGGTTTGCTTCCACGGTGGTACAAATTCTGAGCGTGATCGTCTTCATGACTGCTCCAACTATTAAGTTCAATAAAAGTGTGTTCTTTGATAATTTTACAACATTTTTGGTGAAAAAAGTGTGAACTATATGTTTTGCTTGAAGCGTAATAGTTGTCTTATTGGAGTCTGCGTTATAAAAAACAGCTATGATAGTACCGGATCGACATTTCAAGATTGTCAGTTACAAAAGGAATAAATCGTTTTATAATTAGTTTTCAGAGTGGGAATTTTCCCAACACTCGATTAATGAAAGGTTGGATGGACAAATCACTTTACAATTTTGTTAGATATTGGTAATTGTTTGACGGCAGTTCCTTCTGCCGATATAATTAACACATTAAGATCAGGAAGAGTCATGATAAAAATTAAATCCAGGTCCTCAGGCAGAAATAAAGGGCAGAGCTTCGTCGAATTGGCGATAGTTTTGCCCGTATTATTATTTCTGCTAATCGGCTTTGTAGAGATAGGGGCAATAATCTATAATTATTTATCCTTGTTGGATGTTGTCAGGGAAGCAGCCAGGTTTGCTGCGGACCGGGATCCAGAAGTGCTAAATGGGGATATGAGCAGTTTACCACTCAGCGCCTGTGAAGATGATGCCTTGCATTATTATCTGGATACTGCTTGCGTAATCATCGGTGCTAACTTTAACCCTGGTATTACCTTAAATCCAGCAACAGACGATGTGGCTATCTCAGTATTTACCATAGATAATAACTTTGTTGTGGATCGAAAACCCAACGATGGAGATGGTGTCTGGTCCTTATATTCGGACAATTGGACCAAAAACTGTGATGGCTCTTTAAATTCTACTACCCCATTTTTCCCTCAACAAGCCGGACCACCCCATGATCCATGGGTTTCTTTTGCGACGCCAACCTTCGGGCCAGGAACTTCTATTCCCGGAGCAGGAACTACAATTCCTGGAGGTCCTACTGACAAAGGGATGGTGTTAGTGGAAATTTATTACTGTCATGAGCAGCTTCTTAACTTACCGCTTCTTAGTGATTTAATACCAAACCCCGTTCCATTACATGCCTTTACTATAATGCCAGCACCTGAAGCTGCCCCAACGCCAACTCCCCTGCCTTAAGATAAAGTAGGTTCCTATGAGCAGAAACTATACTAATAAATCGAGAAAAGGTTTCCGTGTTTTTACACGAGTTCTGGAGAAGATCAGGAAAGGAACACAGCGTGAGCGGGGACAAGCTTTAGTCATCACTGCAGTTGCCTTTATGGCGATGCTTGCTTTTGCGGGTCTTGTCACCGATGCCGGAACTTTGTATTTAAACTATACCCGGTTAAAAAGGGGATTGGATGCGGCTGCAGTTGCTGGAGCAAATCAAATCAGGGATTCTTCCCTTCCTGCTGCTCAGCGGAAAGCTTTGATAAGAGAATCTGCCCGGGAAATGCTGATCCTCAATAATATTACCGATATTTACTCGTTGGAAGTCTATATTTGCGAAGACAGCGGGATACCGGCTAATTTTGCTTCCCTGTGTCCCGATCCAGGTGAAGATAAACGCAAACTAGCCTGGATCCAGGCTACACAAAACAGCCCGGTGTATTTCTTAAGTTTATTTGGAATTAATGATATCCCGATCACAACCCATTCCGTTGGAGAAGCTGCATCCCTGGATGTGGTGATTGTTATTGATACTTCGGAGTCAATGGCCTCTGAAACAGTTGGATATGATCCCGCAGATTATGATCCTACTGCCTGCAATGCTGCCAACAGCTGCCAACCGCTTCGTAAAGCCAAGGATGCGGCAATCGCCATGATTGATAAATTTTTTGATGGCTATGACCGGATTGCCATCGTAACCTACGATGTGAGAGCAACCATTCATGATCCGGATCTTTCATCAAGTGTGGTATTAGAAGCGGATCACACAGCAGTGATTAGTACCATCAATGCGATCCAGTTATTTGATGGTCCCTCTAATGCTGATATCCTGGCATATGGTAATCCTATGGTGGGAGAAGTTAATCCTATGGATGTTGACGGCGATGGGAATTATTTTGAAAATAAAGATATGCTTGGCTCAACCTGTACGGGTTGTGGCATGCGTATAGCCGGAGATATATTAAAAGCACAGGGGCGAGTGGACAGCGTCTGGATAATTGTATTCTTGTCAGACGGAACAACCAATGTGAGTGATCTTCCAGATACTGCTTACATTTCAGCTGGTCTCCCAATTGATTCTAACAATCCAGTTCCCAATGGATATGTAAATGGATTCTGTGGGGGTTCAATTGGCGCCAGGTTATGGACAAATGAACCCAGCACTCCCTATACATGGTGTAATGACAGCGATCCAACTACCCGCCACTGCGGTCCGTATCACGGGGATGCCACTGAATGCCCTGCAGGAGCGACCTGGGTGAGCAATAGCACTCCGCCATATGATACCGAGGATTATGCCAGGGATATGACTGATCGCGTAGGTCTGGTTTATCCTCTTTATCCCGGGGATTCCAATGAACCGAAAGCTGGGGATGAAGTTGCCATTTATGCCATTGGGTTGGGGAAAGCTGCCAAACCGCCGGATTACGATGGGGAACAATTGTTGCGCTATATGGCAAATATTGGGGATGATAACTTTCGTAATCCTATCCCGGATGATCCCACTGATGATTATCCACCGGATCCCTGCGACCCAGGAGTCTACCCCGTAGTCGCAGCGCCGCAACATTCCTGCGGTCAGTATTATTATGCCCCCAGCGGTGCTTATTTGACTCAAATTTTCGAAAAAATCGCCGGAAGCATCTTTACCCGTATCAGTCAATAAGGGGATTTTTACCTCTAAATAGTGCATTCAATGGGCAGTTTTATGTTATACTGCGAATACTCGTTTAAGAAATAAATTCAGGATAAGATGAAAGAAGGGCGTATTTCACACTTAAATAAAAAGGATCGGGGTCAGGCGATGGTAGAATTTGTCATCTCCCTCCCGATTTTGCTGTTTGTACTCTTCGGGATCATTGAGTTTGCCCGGATGACGTTTGCCTGGATGGCAGTCCAGAACGCGGCTCGTTTTGGAATCCGTTTTGCGGTCACTGGAGAATATAACGAAATCTACTGCGTTGAGGCTGGCAACTTATTGGGAGCAGCTCATGTCAATGCTGATATTGATGGGGGAGATCCTCAGGATTGTCAAGTGCCGAATTCCTACACCGGATTGGATGCGAACGATAAAGAGCGGGATTTAATCGATCTGGCTAGACTGTTTTCTATCCAAGATGCCGCGGTTGGGGGCGGAACAGGGCTCTGGCTGCGTCCCAATGTCTCCGGGAATTATGAACAATATCTGGATCTTCACAACGAGTCGTTTATTGGTTTACCTGATGAAAAAGGTTTCTATCACGTCACCATCTGCAGCAACCGTAATGGTCAATATTCGATGGATTATGGTAACTACTCCATCCCTTTATGCAAGGATATAATCAGCATTAACTTAATGGATGATGCCGGTGGTCCGGGTGATCGGGTTAAAGTTCGTATGGAACATGAGCATCCATTTTTCCTGCCGCTGCTGAGCAATATCTGGCCTTCTGTGACACTAAGCGCAGAACGTGACGGCATTGTTGAAAAATTCCGCACATCTCGCTCCTTAGGCGTAGCTGGTCCGATACTTTCTGCACCAACCTGGACGCAGACACCGACGATCACGCCAATACCAACAGAGACGCCTACAACAACCCCATCCTTAACTCCCACCATTACCGAAACACCCATTCCCGTAGATTGTGATCTTATATCCATAGATCACAGTTCCGTTGGATCTGTGTGGTCTGGATATTACGGTGCAAGGATAACGATAAGAAATAATAACCCGGTACCAATACATTTGTTCCAGGCCAATAATAATTGGGAGGTGCTTCCTCCCAGCCGAAGACTTTGGGCAGCGTGGTTTAACGGCAGTGCCTGGGCTATCTTTGATGATGATACACCTCCTACAACCTGGAACCCAACCCCGCCAATTAAAATGGATGCTGGCGGTTTGGGTGACTATGTCGTTTTATTTAAGCCTGTAGCGGAACCAGTTCAAGGGGCACTCTCGGTGGATTTGGTCTTTGATGATAACTGCCATAAAGGTTTCTCCACCAATTTGCCAACTTCTACACCAACCCCAACACCAACCATTACTTCAACACCTACGATTACCCCAACCCCTGACTGCAGCCTTTACAGCATGACCGGATTTTCATTTAACAGTTATGCAATTCAGGAGATGTGGATCACGAATGGTGATGTGGTGGATACGACTGTCAGCCAGATCCAGTTGGATTGGAATTATGCTGAACAATACGGCAACGTTAACGGCTATCCTAATCTGAATGTGGACTGGTTTACCTGGAATGGAGGATATTTCCACCTGGACGGCCAGGGCGGTGCCAGAGACTCTAGTTCCCCCTCCAATTGGAGCGGCTCCCTTCCATTTAATAGTGGGGGCACTTATAACTGGGACATTGATTTTGACAGTGATTGGGGTGGAGGCGGGTCGCTCACTGGTGTTATAAACTCAGACTTTGGTGTGATCATTGATTTTACCAACGGCTGCCAGTTAAGCCGGAATGCAGTTCCGAGGGTTTTGACTTCCTGGACACCATCACCCACACCGACCTCTACCTTTACACCAACACCCATACCGCCACCAACCGATACACCGATCCCATCCAACACACCGACTCCATCAGATACACCCCTGCCTACCCTGACATTCACACCTTCTTTGACGCCGTCAAATACACCTACACCAACGGATACATCAACTGCATCCACCACACCACTGCCAACCAATACGCCAATTACACCTTCAGCTACAAATACATTAATACCGAGCGTTACTCCGGTACCTCCAACCTCGACTCCCGCGACTCCATCAGTTACGCCGAGTCCGGCACCAACGAATACTCCTTTCCCAACGTTTGATCCGGAAGGATGATAGATATCAATAATCTAGGATGAATAGTAATAAAAATAAAAAGCAAGACACCTGATTACTTAGTGTCTTGCTTTTATATTAAATATTTACGAATGGCATTACAATCATTGTGACATATACTCCCTTCATTCCGTAGGCAACGATTTGTTCCTTCGATGATTTAATCGGATTTTATCAATCTATCTGGATACCACACCTAAATAATTAAGCGAATCCTTACCATAAAATGTGCCTTTATTATCGGGCATTTATTATTGGCCTTTCTTACCTTCCCGGACACTAATACTATAAACTTCCTGATAAATAAGATAAGATTTCTTAAATGTCCTCAGATGAGGACATTTTTACTTTAAAAAGGGATCCCTACTATCTTGTAAGGTGAAAAGTGGGTTAACCCTCTTCAAATACCAGGGTCAATTTTCAACTAACAGGATTGTTAATTTAGAGGGCTTGAAGATACCCTTGTCAGTGCTACACTGGAATCGAAGTCCAGATTATTATTTTTTTATTTATATTATTCAGGATAAGGAAGAAATCATGACGAAACAAAAACGGAAACAACGTCGGGTCCTTGGACTGGTTTCGTTATCCCTGCTCATCGCAGCTGCGACCTACGGATTTGCCGAGGTTGGCAATGTTCAAAATGCAGGCATATTGGGCACTGGTTACGGCGTCAAATCCGCTTATGAGGTTTCTAAAATTAGCTATACCCTGGATGTAGAAGCCCCCAGCTCATTCACTGCAGTAACTTTTATGATTGATCAGGAAGGTAGTGCGGTTTACGCAGGAGTTTCTGGGACAGAAAAGGGGCAAGTTGTTTGGGCGGATGACTGTGAAAAAACTGGCACCCAATGGACCTGCACATTCGACCAGAGCATTGATGTTCTGGCAGCGGATTGGTTGTTTGTATCATCCGTCCGATAAGGCATGAAAAAAAGAGCTGCTGTTGTATTGGATGGCTTCAGGAAATTGTGGGAAATCCGGTGTGGATACCATCTGATCCACGCCGTTTACCTATAAAAGATGGCTGTTATGAGTAGAAATGGATCAGTAAAAACTTCAAAGACAATTCGGGGTCAGGGCATGGTCGAGTTTGTACTCGCTCTGCCTATTTTGCTTTTTGTGATCTTCGGCATCATTGAGTTTGCCCGCTTGGCCTTTTCCTGGATGGCAGTTCAAAACTCCGCCCGTTTTGGCATTCGCTACGCGGTGACTGGCGAATTTGACGAGGTGTATTGTGTCCCTGCAGGCAATAACCTGGGTGCTGATCATATCAATGCCGATGTTTTTGGGGGAGACCCGCAGGATTGCCTGGTTCCAGATGATTTTACTGGTTCAGATGGTAATGACAAAGAACGGGAATTAATTGACCTGGCCCGCTTGTTTTCCATCGAGGATGCAGCAGTCGGAGGAGGAGCTGGCTTGTGGGTTAATCCCGGAGTGGCTGGAGATTATGAGCAATATCTGTTGAGCCATGATACCTCCGATATAGGACAGGTTTCTGACAACGGTTATTATCACGTTACAACCTGCAGCAATCGGGGCAACCAGTTTGCGGTCGACTACAACAATTATGCCATCCCACTTTGTATGGACAATTTGAGCAGTCAGTTGATGGATGATGCCGGTGGTCCTGGTGACCGGGTAAAGGTACACATTGAGCATCAACATCCGCTGTTTCTGCCTATATTGAGTTCAATCTGGCCTTCAGTTTCACTTAACGCTGAACGGGATGGCATCGTTGAAAAATTCCGCACCTCCCGGGTGCTGGGTGTTTCCGGTCCAATCCTTTCGGCACCAACATGGACTCAAACCCCAACCGTAACTGATACACCCACCATTACTCCAACTGCAACTCCCTCGATCACACCATCGCCCACCAACACCCCGATCCCGGTCAATTGCGATTTGATCACAGTGGCCAACAGTTATGTCGGGGAATGGTATTCCGGGTATTATATTGTCTCAGTGTCCATCCGGAATGACAATCCTGTACCAATCAATTTCATAAGTGCCAATCAAAGCTGGCAGAAAAACGACCCTGGGCGTTATTTATGGGCAGCATATTTTTACGACAGCGGCTGGTCGATTTTAAATGACACCTCTCCCCCTACAAGCTGGACTCCTGGAGTGTCGATCGATTTACCCCCTGGCCTTCAAGGGGATTACTTCGCCCTTTTCATGCCGCTCTATGTGCCTTTGGAAGGCGATCAAACTGTAGATCTGGAGTTTGATGATGGCTGTCATAAAGGCGTGACAGTGCTGGTGCCTACTCCAACACCGACCGAGACACCGACAGTGACCCCCACGCCGACAATTACACCCACTCCGGATTGCAGTTATTATTCAATGAACAATTTTAGTCTTAAAAATTACGCTATTGTGAGTATGACGGTCAGAAACCACGATGCTGTCGATGCAAACCTGGTATCTCTTGATTTTAATTGGGATTTTGCTGAGCAGTACGGGGCAGCTAATGGTTATAATAACCTAAATGTAGACTGGTTTAAATGGGCGGGATCTTATATGGGTGATGGACAGGGAGGGGCGAGGGATTATTCTTCACACACAGTCTGGACTGGCAGTGTGCCCTTTAATGCTGGTATTGATTACAGATGGGAAATCGATTTTGATGAAGACTGGAGCATAGGAGGGATTTGGCCTGGTATTCAAGGTTCTGATTTTGCTGTAGTTGCCCTATTTGATAATGGCTGCATGTTGGACCAGGATGCAGTGCCTCGTTCAATTAATACCTGGACCCCGACACCCACTCCAACCACAACATCCACACCAACACCAATCCCACCGCCGACCAGCACGCCGCTGCCGACCAGTACGCCACTGCCGACCAGTACGCCGCTGCCATCCCTGACGCCTACGAAGACCTGGACGCCGTCAATAACGCCTATTCCTTCGGATACACCGGTGCCGTCACACACTTCCTGGCCAAGCAATACGCCGGTTCCCAGCAATACGCCGATCCCGAGCCAGACACCGAATCTTACAGCGACTGCAGCAGCCAGTACGCCAACTTTTTCACCTACACCGGCTCCAACAAATACCCCGCTACCTACTTTTGATCCGGAAGGTTGATAGTAAACAATCATCTAGGAAGATCATAAACAAAAAACAAGACGCTCTTTGTAAGGGTGTCTTGTTTTTTGTTAAATATAAAAATGGCATTAGTTTTTTCCTGCTTGCGGAAACTCTTTTTAATACAGATAAGGTTAGATAAATATCAGTTCAGGTGAAAGAACGAAACATTCATTCTTAATTATATGAATAACAAATCAATCAAATAAATATCAAGGCGGTCAAACCACATTGGAGTAATTGTCTGGGATGAAAGAAAGTCGAGATTTTGAGGAGAAAATATCTCTGAATATTTTACCAACCAACCACTGCCGGGATACTCCCAGCTGAATTCTTGTCTGCTGCTACCGAGTTCAATAAAAACACTACTGGCTACTAAATCACCCACTACCTGAGTGATCTCCGGCTCTTTTAAACTATCAAATGCCCTCTAATGAGGGCACTTTTTTGTTAAGAGTGGGAATTTAGGAGATGGAATAAAGCAAAAAAACAATCCAGGATCGACAAAAGAGTCGCTTATTTCCTTTACCTAAGAAGGGTGATAGCTTTTTTTTGCCTATCCAAACATCTGGAAAACCCCATTATGAAGGGAAAACCCCCTTGCCTAACAGGAATGATAGTTTTAGTGGGTTGACCAAAAAACCTTCAATGCTAAACTGGAGATTAACACTATCTAAATAAATTTTCATTTTTCAGGCAAGGATAACCATCATGACAAAACAAAAACGAACTCGATATCGTGTGCTGGGACTGGTTTCGTTATCTTTGGTCATCGCTGCTGCGACCCTTGGATTTGCTTCAATGAACTCTACCATTCACGGCGCAGGGGTATTGGACGCAGGTTATGGAGTCAAATCCGCTTATGATATCTCCAGAGTCATATACACCCTCAATGTGGATAATCCCAGCACATTTACGGCTGTGGATTTTGTAATTGAAGGGGGTGGAGCTGTGGTGGTTGCCGGCGTTTCAGAAACCAAGAATGGGCAGATAACCTGGGCTGATGGTTGTGAGAAAAATGATTATAAATGGACCTGCACCTTTGATGAGAGTATAGATGTGCTGGCAGCAGATTGGCTGCATGTCTCATCGATCCAATAGACAAGAGAGCGGTGATCTAACTTCCCCCGCTGTAACTGTGAAACAGATTTAAACTAAGGCACTGCAGCTTCTAAGACAATCAAGATACTTTCAACTCACCAATCCAGAAACCGCTGATTGATCAGCGGTTTCTCTTTTTAACCGCAGTAAAAAATACAGGCGGCGGAGCACTCCTATCGGTAAAGGAAAAGGATAAAGACGGGGGTCAGGTTTAATTCCCCGGTAGGGTGTTATGACTTAGCACCTTCCATTACCTCCCTTAATACAGGAGAGAGAGGCCCATTTCAAGCCGCCGTCAATAACGCCTATTCCTTCGGATACACCGGTGCCGTCACACACTTCCTGGTCGAGCAATACACCGGTTCCACCCACCAGTACCAGGACACCAGCCCCCAGCAGTACACCTCTGCCTACCAGCACCAAGACACCACTGCCGACATCGACTAATACACCGATCATGACCAATACACCGACACCGATCCCAACCTGGACGCCGACTCCCTGAGATTGAGACAAATCAATAAAGTGCCCTCACCAGAGGGCATTTTATATTTAAAATGGCAATTATACCTTAACGTCACGTATGGGAGGATATAATATGAGTACATTATATCTGACCTGGAGGGGACGATGGTTAAATCTTGGTGGGCCCATATTGTGGCTGCAATTATCGGGATCGCAAGAATTGCTTATGATCTTTGGGGGGCTGATATGATTGCGTTTATATCTCCAGAGATCGCCCGCATCATATTATTAGGGTTGTTTATCGCCCTTTGTTTATACGCTTCTGTCAAACCACAATTAGAGTTGAACAAGTTGAAAAATGCTCAACCACGCTTATATGCAACAAATACCTATCCAGAGAAAACAACATTCTACGTTTTTGCCCCAGATACATATGAAGAAGATGATGAGCGGCGGCGTAAACATGCCATGAGGTCTACATCGGCATACCCAGAGAGTACTTTTGTACGTGGGGTAGGAACGCTCCGGGATGAAGAAGATCATGAGATGATAATTGTAAATATTAAGAATGAAATCGCTGTTGGACAGATCGGAATTAAAGCTTACACAAGTGCTCTGGTAGAATTTTATAATGAAGCCGGGAAAAAAATAATTAACGAAGATTTTGAAGGTCGTTGGTGGGATGAACGTGAAAGTGGATTGATGGCTCAAGATGGATCAACAAAGCATTTAAAAACAACGCCAATTGCCCCGGGAACCGTATCAAAATTATCTCTTGCTTCAAAAATAATCAATGCGAACTTGATATATGCTTATAATTCTGAAAGCCATAATTCTGAATGCCTAAGAAAAAAGAAATATAAATTAGGAAGAGGTATATACTATGCCCAAATATTATTAGCAATTGATAATTACATATCACCAGATCCAATATGGGTTAAGATTTGGAGTAATAAGAATAAACAACTAAAATGTAAAATTGAAATACCTGAATGGAGCACAAATGTCCGACATAAAAAATAAGAAAAACAAAGAGAAAGAAGTCTTCACAAGGAAAGACTTCTTGAATGCACTCAGAAAAACATCAGTTACTGTAACAAAGTCGAGCGAGAAAGAAAAGTCAAAAACATCGGAGTCTGATCGTCCCGATGATTATAACGAAAAGCATACTCATTGATGTACATCTGGAGATATTTAGCTGAACAATGATGATAAACGCCTCTGATACCATTCTTGACCAAAGACCAAAAGCCTTCAATAGTATTTGTGTGAACATTACCCATAACATAGAGATTATGGGAGTGAAGGATACGCTTGTGAGCATAGCCGTTCATGCTAAGAGTGTTGTAAACCGGATACTCGTCAGTATAAATGCTGGCTCCCTTTTCAACTTCTTGGGAGATGATCGGGAACAAGGTAGCTCTCTTGGTGTCGGGGATAGCGTGTGCTTCAACTGTTCCGTTCTCCCGCCCTACAATACCGATAACGGCGGTTTTATTTTCTGCTCCCCGTCCTCGCTTGCCCTTGCCCTTCCCGCCAAAGTAGGATTCATCAATCTCAACTTCTCCGCTCATCGGGGCAATGTCTTCGGCAAGCATCATGCGAACTTGCTTGCACATTCTCCAAGCAGTTTTATAAGTGACACCAGTCTCTCGCTCAATCTGCTTAGCAGAAATTCCACCACGAGTTTGAGCCATCAAGTAGATGGTGTAAAACCACGTGGTAAGAGAAGTTCGGGATTTGTGAAAGATTGTGTCCGCCGTTGGCGAAATCTGCTGTCCGCAGTATTCGCAACCGTAAACTTTCCGGTCTTTGATGCGGTAATATTTGGCCTCCCGTCCACAGCCCTTGCATTCAATCCGCTCAGACCATCGTTGGTGCCGAAGCCAATCAAGGCAAACATCATCATTCGGGAAATCGTTCAGAAATTGTTTGAGAGTGTATTTATCCATGACTACAGTATAACAGACGTTCTACGTGTTGTCAAGGTATAATTACTTTTAAAATTCATCTGGGAATTCCTGATGTCAGGATTTCCTATCAATAAGCACAACATTAAATAAGTTTATCAATAATAATAAATGATTATGATAATAAGTAAAAACAATAAGGGGTAACTGTCACAAGGTTACAAATGACACATGACACCAATGAGTTTGTGAAACAAAATACTATAGTGTGACTAAAGTTACAACTCGATAAAGCCTATCAGTTTTGGATGGCAACGCACGCATTTTAATAGACCAGAAAAGTCAAGGAGAATAGATGAGAAGAAAGTTATTAATACTATCCATCATGTTGGTGGGCGTACTAATTCTGGCAGGTTGTGGTTCCTCTGGAGAACCCGCGGTTGCCAGTGTTGATTGCCCTGATTGTCCGGAATGCCCGGAAGCAGCCGATTGTGAGGCTCCAGCAGGTGGAGCGGTCCCATTCGAAGCTGACTGGGCAGGCTCAGGACATGCCGACAGCGCTGCTGAGGCTTTCCGTCATTGGGATGAAGAAGATGATGGTTTGGTGGCTGAAAGTTGTGTTAAATGTCACTCAACCGCCGGTTATATTGATTTCCATGGAGGTGATGGAACGGAAGCAGGAACAATAGAAAATGAAGTAGTGGCCATAGAAGTAATGGGAATTCAATGCGCTGCCTGCCACAATCCTGAAGTGGTCAAGAAAGACAGCGTAGTAATGCCCTCAGGTCTGGAACTTACCGGACTGGGTGACGAAGCCCGCTGTATGGAATGCCATCAGGGGCGTGAATCAGTTGTCAGCGTGAATGCCAAGATTCTGGAAACTGCCGGTGTTGAAGATCTTAAGGATGTGGATCTAGACGCAGTTACAGAGGGATTGGGATTTATGAATATCCATTATTATGCAGCAGCAGCCTCCAAATACGGCACCCTGGCAAAAGGTGGATATGAGTATACTGGTAAAACCTATGATGGAAATTTTGCCCACGTAGATTCCTTTAATACCTGCATCGAATGCCACAGTCCCCATACCCTGGAAGTACAGGTCGAAGAATGTGTGGTCTGCCATGGTGAGGGAGAACCGAGCACTTTCCGTATGGAAGGTTCTGCTGTCGATTATGACGGTGATGGAGACATTGAGGAAGGTATTGCTACAGAGATCGCGGGACTGCAAGGAGCTCTCTATGACGCTCTTCAGAATTATGCAGCCGATGTAGTCGGTACAGCTGTTGTTTACGATTCCCATGCTTATCCTTATTTCTTCATTGATACTGATGGGGATGGTGAGGTTACAGAAGGCGAAGCAATTTACCCTAATGCGTATGCAACCTGGACGCCGCGATTGTTACAGGCAGCCTATAACTACCAGGTCTCCCAAAAAGATCCGGGCGGATTTGCTCATGGTGGAAAATACATCATGCAATTGCTGTATGACTCGATTGCAGACTTGGATTCCGCTCTGGTTGCTGATTTGGCACGCGATGACCATGGTCACTTTGCCGGGTCTGAAGAAGCTTTCCGTCATTGGGATGAAGATGGGGAAGTGTCAGGAAGCTGCGCCCGCTGCCATAGTGCTGAAGGCTTGCCGCTTTATCTCACAGAAGGAGCCGAAATCGCTCAACCAATTTCCAATGGTCTGCTGTGTGAAACCTGCCACGGCGGGGAAGAATGGCCGGCGCGTTTTGAAGTTTCATCGGTCACTTTTCCCAGTGGGAAAAAAGTTGCTTTGGGTGCAGAGGATGAATCTGGTTTGTGTATGTCCTGCCACCAAGGTCGTTCATCTGGTGCCGATGTCGGCAAGGCGGGCGAGGGACTGCCCGTCAATCAGGTTTCTGAAAGCCTCAGATTTATCAATATTCACTACTTCCCTGCTGGAGCGTCCCGCTACGGTACCGAGGTAAATGGTGGATATGAGTTCGCAGGAAAATCCTACAAGGGCTATTTTGAACATGTTGCCGGATTCCAATCCTGTACTGACTGCCATGACGCCCACGAGTTGGAAGTTAAAACAGATACCTGCTTTACCTGCCACGCAGGTGCGGAAGATGTCTCTGACATTCGCATGTCTGCAGTTGACTATGACGGCGATGGTGATACGGCAGAGGGTCTTGCAGGCGAAGTTGAAACCCTTAAAGAAGCCCTTTATGAAGCGATGCAGGCATACTCAGCCAGCACAGCTGGAGTGGATGGGATCGTCTATGATTCCCACTCCTATCCATACTTCTTCACTGATGCTGGGGAAAGATTTGGAACCTGGACACCGAGTTTGCAGCAGGCTGCCTTTAACTACCAGTATTCAAATAAAGATCCGGGTGCATTTGCCCACAATGGCCAATATATGATCCAGTTGTTGATTGACAGCATCCAGGCCGTAGGTGGAAGCACGGGTAGTTACACCAGACCCTAATAACTAGCTGGTTACTCGCAAAAACAACACCTCCTGTCATTTGACAGGAGGTGTTCTGGTTAATAAATGTTTTTTCTTGCTGTAATTTAGTTTCTGGAAAAAAAGCCCCGGGATTTGTCCTTTAGATCCCGGGGGCAAGATTTCGAATTGACGTTAACGTTTAATCTTCTTTGGCTCCCTCTTCAATCCAATTACTAATCAGAGTCAGTTCCTGGCTGGTGAACTGCGCGAAATGAGGTTCATCTCCGGTCGTTTTTTTAAAGCAGCAAGCTGGCTTGTGGATCACCGGGAATGCTCACAGGTCCGTTATCATCCCCAGCCAAGGCGCTGGAGTAGGTGGTAAAGTTCAAACCTGCCTGTAAGCTCTTTCCATGGCAGGCTCCGCAGTGGGTGGTCAGAATGCCGCTTATAATCTCAGTGAAGTTCAGGATTTCCTGTACATCGGACATTACTATTGGTGTGGGAGAAGGTTGAGGAGAGGGAAGCTGTTCGAGTAAGGTTTCTCGCAAAGTGGGAGCATCAAAACCTGCAAAATCCCAGCTAACTCCATGGCAGGCGCTGTTGGAGCAAAAAGAGGTATTGCTTGTGCCGCCCGCATCCGCCATGGTGTGACAGGTACCACAGCTGGGCTCATAAACCAGATGGTGGATTGAAATCCAATTGGTATTCAGGTCAGTTTCTGGTTCTGGTCCCGTGCTGAGTTCAATTTCAGTAATGAAATCACCTGCCTCGGAAACAACCGGGATGGCATGGCAGAGATTGCATTCCAGCCGAATAGCTTCATCATATTGATTAAGGTGCTGCCCATCATGGCATCTAAAACAGCCCGGTGTATTTTCATATCCAATATTATCCGGACCTGAAGACCAATCGGATTTTTGTTCTGGAAAAACACTGTTGGTATAAGACTTTTTCAGTTCCTCTATGGACTGGGCAATTTCATTTTGATTCTGGCTGTAATAGTCAGGGTACTTCTGTATATAGTAATTATTCAACAGATCAAAAGTAGCGACAGCCATCTGATTACTGGAATAGTCCTTATAGAAGGTTTCCAGTGCTACACGCCGAATTTCTGGGATATCAGCGGAAATTAAATCTCTTTCCATGAGTTTATCAACTATTTCTTCTGGAAAGGAAACCAGGTGAGTAATCCGGTTATGGCAGGTAACACAATCCATTTCATTGAGATCTTCTTCCTAGATCTGGTCCAAGGATAGCCCAGATTCAATATCCAGATATAGGGGATTTCCTGTTCCTCTTTGTCCAGAGCAAGATATTGCACTGGATTTTCAATATGCCAGTGGATGCCCTGGCCTAACCCAATTCGTTGGCTGCCACCGCCTGTTTTTAAGATCAGGTATACTGAATAGCTCGAATTTTCCAGGTCGCTCCGGTAATGGACAATTTCTCTTAAACTGTCATCTGAAAACTTTTACGGGAAATGGCATAACTAACAGGTTTCCCGGCCGGGCGGAGCTGTTTAATCTCAATCGGATACTCATACATTTTAAACAAAGAGGCGGTGATATGCTTGAGATCGCCTGCTTTTCGGGTGATGCGTTCGGTAATAAAACCTTCACCGATCTGACAGTCAACACAGTCTACTCGAGCATGAGGTGATACGAGATACGATGTGTATTCGGGAGGCATAGTGTGGCAGGACTCACCACAAAATTCGGATGAGTTAGTATACTCCCAGGCATATGTTCCACCTCCCAGCAGGACAACACTCAAGATGCCTAAAACAAGGTAAGGGGCAATCCGCAGCCAAAAAGGAGTGTCTTTTGAGGAAGAAAAAAGTAGTTTGTTTTTGGTGAGATCGATATCAGTTTAATTTATTGGTGGTGCAATTTGTCTGATTTCCGAGTCTTTGGGTCTATCCAAAAAGTAATTGGCACAGCCCCTATGTATTTAACCCAAACCCTTCAATGTTAGGCAATTACCCCACCAGGGTGCTGCGCAAAAATCGCAACTAAGGGCTCCCCTTCGACTTAACTCAGGACAAGCCTCCGTCGACGCTGAAATATCAGAGAAACCCAGTAAATAGACTAACCATTAAGTGTCCCTGGAGAGAGAGTTTATCCTGAGTTTAGCGAATGACCCAGCGCCAGCTTACTTCGACTTAGCTCATGACAAACTTTCTACGACTTTCGCGAAGCCCTTTGGTCAGCTCAGGATAAAACATCCTGTAAGGGCAGTCGGAACTCCATAACACGATACGCAATCGACCCTCTATTCATTAATTTACTTCGGCGCAGATAGTAGAGCAAATGACAAAGGCAGCCTTTTTAGACAGCCCCAATAAATACCAAGTTAACTTTGTTCCGGTGCAAATGGGTCCTCCTCAATAAAACTCTCGATTTCGCCTGCGGAAAGAGCTTTCCCTGGGAATGATTCTGGGAGCTGGGGGATTGTTATTTGAACACCCAAAAACAATGTAGAAAATCATTTTAGCAATCAATCAATGTTATAATTTTGTGATGTGAAATTACTTATTCAGGGATGAATTATGCGACCAATATCAATAAACTTCCTGAGACCATTATCCTTACGAAAAACAGGATTATATCTACTAATCGTCATTTCGTTTTTAGGAACGGGTCTTTATACACCATACACGGCCCTGGCTCGCCCTTTGATGGCGGCTACTCCGAATATTTCACTAGAAGTCCCCTCCCAGGTCATGATTGGAGAGGATTTTTCATTTATTGTGAATTTTTCTAATTCGGGGGATGCACCCGGATATGGTCCGTTTATTGATGTTGTGTTTCCTGTCAATGGCGTAGATGGCGCAGCAGGGACGGAAACGCCTGATGGGATCAGTTTTGATTCCTCCTTTGGTCCAACCTATGGTGGTATTGAGCTTACTTGTGAGTCGTTTACTTTTGACAGCAACGGTGAAGTAGTACATCCGTTTTACCGGAATACAGCGGGTGAATACCATATCATTGAGGGTACAACAGGTGATACGTTTGTGTCTTGTATATTACCGTTTGGTTCCTTTGTTCCTGAACAGCCTCAAGCACCTGTTACTTTTCACGCATCTTTGAGTGACCTGGCTGATGCGGGAGTCAGTCTTCCGATAAGGGCGCGCGGTGGATTTATGTTCGGAGAGGACCCACTCGATAACTGGTGCTGCGATGTGATTGCACCATCTCCAAACAGTAATAATTCAGCTGATTGGAATGGACCAAGCCGGGCTGATGTTACTCCAACGATTCTGACACTTACTAAAGAGTATTCTGGTCCGGAAGATGAAACAGCAACTGGTCCAAACTATCAACGCACATTTACCATAACTGTAGATATTGCCGAGGGTCAAACGGTCAACAATCTGGATGTTAGTGATTTACTGCCAGATAATTTACAGTTTGTTGGGAACGTAGTTACCCAAATTCAGGGGGGACCAACAGCTGCAAGTGATATCAACACACCCAGCATCACCACTCCAGGGGGAACGCTCACCCGCCGTTTTGCAAGTGTCCTGGGAACGGCTGCTGTTAATGATGTCACAATGGTGTTTGATTTTTTCATCCCTCTTGAGGATACTGTCCCAGGCCGTGTAATAGATCCGGATACTGGAGATGATGTTTTATCGCCCAATGAAGCCTCAGCATTAGGGGATTGGGTTCCAATAGATGGACGCGATACTGGCGGGACAGATAATGTGTCTGCAGGTGTTCCAGGACCCGAGTATACGCTGACCGACAAATCCATTGCCATCCAGAAAGGACACACAAATACAACAGATGCCGTAAATTCCCCTGATGATGTCATTGAGTACACGCTCAATATCCAGATCTCTGACTATTTTGCCTTTGAGGATCTGGTGGTTACGGATGTGATCTCTGATGGTCAGCATGTAGATCCTTCATTTACTCCTCAAATTGAAGTAGAAGGAAATGATGGTTATTTCCTCAGCACTGCAAACATGACTGGGGGAAATTATGATATTACCTGTAATTACTCAGGTACGCAGGGATCAGAATGCACTGCCTCGGATCCAGCCGCAGATAATGGTGAAACCACCCTTGTGTTCAGAATTTCAGATGAACTTGTGGACCGGGGACGAGCGAACGGTAAACTTTTAGGTGGATGTGTTCCAGTTGGAGGTGGAATTCCGGACTGCAATGTTCATAACGATGGTGCTACCATCGTAACAATTACTTATCGAGCTGTAATTTTACAAGATTTTGTAGATGATTATCCTTCTAATGACAGCAGTGTTGATCAGGGAGATGTTTTCTCAAATAATGTTGAAATCAAGGGTACAGTTCTGGATAATCCTACCCTGACACCGGGATCGTTTGATGAAGTGGATACCAGTGATGAAGGTCTAAGCATCGGCCGTGATGAGTTAGAAAAATTCATCTACGCCATTAATGGTGATACATCATACAACACTCCAGTTCACATTCGCCCACAGGATGAGATTACTTTCCAGCTGAAATATGATCTGGTAACCAGTGATGTTGAAGATCTGTATATTACGGATTATTTACCTTTACCGGTGCTGGACGTGGATGATTTTGATGCCGATGGTACCGGTGGAGACAGCTGGGATTGGACAACCGGGACGGACGGGAAATGTGCTAATCTGGTCAGTGGGGAATTTATCTCAGGTTTTCCAACGGTTCCAACCTCAGGAGTGGTCTGCCTGGGCTCATCTGACACTTTCTCTGATTATTCGGGGATCATCCCCTCCTTAACCAATGATATTCTCTCAAATTCCCTGGAATTTTATTATGGGGATTATGACAACACCCAGGATCTCGCCAGCACGATCGATATTCTCTTTACAATTTCTGTTAATAACGAACCCTATGCGGATGGGCTATATTTCACAAACCAATCGGAAATTCATGAAGGCTCAACAAACGCAGGTGATCAGGATACGAACACAATAGTGAGTTTCATTTTAGATGAGCCATATTTAGTACTCGATAAAGGTGCGATCGCTTCTGATAATGGCAACGCCATCTTTGCACCTTCGGTGACTGGTCCGGTCGTTTTTTCCTCTCCGGGAAGTGCAAACCCGCGCTGGTCAGGAACAATCAGTTCTGACGATCTGGCGAGCATACCCATTAGCAGCGCAGTAAGTAATGTCGATGCTGGTGATTTGGTCAGTTTTGCGCTGGTGATTGAAAATCAGGGAAACAGCAGCAACGGAGCATTTGACATTCGGATTAGTGATGTTATCCCTCCTGGATTTATGATTCCTGGTGGTGGATCTGGTTTAAATTTGGCTGTTTACCACGGCGATGGATCCGGTCCTGTTCCTTATACTGGACTGGGTGGTGGTCCTGATAGTACCGATGGGACTCCTGACGATTTATTTGGGAACGGTTTAGAGATCACGGATCCTGGGACTGGGATTGGCGCCTGCCAAAAGTATCACCCTACAGCTGGCACTAACCTGATCCTGATCATCTATGATCTGGAAGTTGAAGCGGATATCGATCCCGGAGTAGAATTGGAAAATCTAAGCACTGTGTTTAACTATGCTAACACAGAGAGCGGACCGGACTTCACCGGGGATGATGCGGATTTGGAAGCTTCCACGACAACTTTGATTGCTGATCCGGTAGTAAATAAGTCATTATTAGACACTCAAATCGATGAGATTAATAACAACGATGTCCAGGCTGTGATTGGAGAGACTATTCAATATACCTTGGAATTGACCATCCCAGAAGGAGAGATGCAGCTCACACAGCTGATTGATGAATTGGATGAAGGGCTGCGTTTTGTCAGTTTAGACAGTGTGACCGCTTCCAGCGGCGATTTAAATTCCTCGCAAGATACTTCTGGTTCTGGAGATTTTTCTAATACATCGGATTTTGACCCAGCTCTCAGTGGTACGGGTGCAAGTGCAGATCCACAAACATTGACATTTGATTTTGGCACCCTGGTAAATGCCAATCGTGATAACACCACTCCAGAAACTTTAACGCTCACATACACGGTACTCGTTCTCAATGATGACTCCAACCAGCAAGATGTGTTATTGGACAATAGCGTTTATCTGGATTGGGATGAAGATGGTGACGTTAATACAACCGATGACAGGCATCAATCTACTCCAGACAGCGCTGAACAGGTCACAGTGGTTGAGCCTCAGATCAATGTAAGCAAGTCTGTTGTCATAGATGGCTCAGGCAATAGTGGTGATGCTGGGGACAGCGTGGTGTATACAATAACTTTCACTTCGGTTACAGGACAGCCTACTGCTTATGAAGCAGATCTCTCTGATTTTCTTTCGGCTGATATTGATTTCTCCAGCGGCAGTTATGGGATCACTAATGTCACAGACACAGAGGGTATTTTAGTCCCCGGAAGCTTTGAAATCACAGGAAGTAATGAACTGAGGTTTTTGAATGATGTACCTATTGATATGGTGCCTGAACGTGTGGTAACCATCACCCTCACCGGGGAGTTGAAGATTACGGTCTATACTGGTCAGGACATTGATAATGATGCTGTGATTTCCTGGACCAGCATGGATGGGGATCAAAATCCTGGGGCCGAGGAGGGTGAACGCACCGGTGAGGATGGGAGCGGGGGATTGAATGACTATGTAAGTACTGGCAGTGCTGTCATCAATATCATTGATCCATCACCGGCAAAATCTGTTGTCACAACCTCAGAAGATCATACAGGAACTATAAGTGGTGTGCCAAGGCTGGTCATTGGTGAAATCGTCCGCTACCGTCTTGAGGTCCGCCTTGCGGAGGGAACCAGTAATGACATGATCCTGCGGGACAATTTACCGGCAGGGTTGGTCTTTTTAAATGATGGCACAACCAAGGTGGTTTTTGTTGCCACAACAGGGACGAATATTGACTCCCAGGTAACCGCGGATGGTGATGCCCTGGCGATTGATGATGGGTCTGCCTTTGTGAACGGAGATGAGACTACTTTAGCTGGGATTACGCCAACCTATGTCCTTCCGGCGCAGAATATCTCCTCAACCTTGACTGGGAATGTTGATAATTATTCATCCGGAACAGATGTCTATTTTAAATTGGGTGATGTCTTCAACAGCGAAACTGACTTCAACTCGGAATTCGCGGTGGTTGAGTTTAATGCCCTGGTTGCCAATGTCAACGGAAATCAAACCGGAACGATCCTGCCGAACACTTTTTCAGTATTTGTAGATGAGGATGGGGATGAAAATGCAGAAGCAGGGGAAATCGTGGAGATATCCTCTTCAGTGGATGTAATTGTTGCGGAACCTGATCTGTCCGTAACGAAAACATTATCAACTGTTCCCTCGGATGCAGGTGACGCAGTTGGATATACCCTTGTGATAAAAAACAACGAGACGGGAGATAATGATGGGACCGCTTTTGAGCTAAGCTTGACAGATACTTTTAACCCATATCTTAACAGCCTCTCAATCGATAGTGTTGCTACTACCCAGGGAGGAACCTGTACTGGCAATGGAGCAGGAACAACCGGTTACAGTGATGATGGCGGCAGTTTCTCTGGTCAAGACTTGACATTTAATGCCGCTTGTCTTGATCCTGGCGAGACCATTACTCTTGTCATCAGCGCAGTATTATCTGATGATGTGCCAGCTGGGTACAATTTGCAGAATACAGCTGACCTGGACTGGACCTCTCTTCCCGGAGAAAAAGGTACCGCTTCAAATCCGACAGGATCGGATGTGGATGATGGGTCAACAACCGAGGATGACTCAGGCGGATCAAGAGGGGAACGTAATGGCTCAGAAGCACCTACGGTTAATGACTATACAACAGCTGATGATGCTAACCATACACTGGATGTACCGACACCGGTTAAATCCATAGTCAGCACCGATCAAACCCAGACTTCGGAAAGTGGAGATGGGTCAGCAGGAAACCCGCGGGACCTAACAATTGGTGAGATTATTCGCTACCGGTTGACCATTACGCTTCCTGAGGGAATCAACACCAACGTGTCCTTGGAAGATACCCTGCCAACAGGCTTTAGCTACGTGGGGGACAGCACGGTTCAGATCTCATTTATCGCGGATTTGGATATCACTGAAGCTGGGAATCTGGCTGGAGCAGATAATGATGCCCTGCCGCCCACATATACGCTGCCCAGCAGCCGAATTTCTGTTTCGGGTCAGGTTGTGACATTTACACTTGACACGTTGGAAAACAATGACATTAACGATGGGAATACCGAGTACGCTGTGATTGATTTTGATGTACTGGTTAATAACGATGCGAATAATAATAATACTGATCTGGATAACAACGATTTTGTTGTATTTCTGGACAGTTCCTCAGTTGGAACTTCAAATCAAGTACAAACACGAATTGTCGAACCTCAACTGAATATCGAAAAACTCGCCAGCAATATTGAACCGACGTATGGGGAAACTTTTAGTTATACCCTCACAATCAGCCATCTGGGGAACAGTGCCTCCGAGGCGTTTGACATCGTCGTAATTGATACTATTCCTGCAGGTTTAACCTATGTTTTGGGAAGCGCGGGCCCTGCGGGTTGGTCTCCGTCATATAACGGGACAAACACCCTGACCTGGACTTGCTCCGCGCCTTGTTCACTGCCTTTGGCTAATTCAGCCAATCTGACTTATCAGGTCACAATGGCTGATCCACCGCCGCCGCCGACACCTGGAGATGTGTTTACAAATACTGCTTCAATGACCTGGACTTCGTTAGATGACACAGATGTTAACGAACGAACTGGTGATGATAATAGCGGCACAGAACCTCACAATGATTATTCGGATAGCACCACTGAAGATGTTACCCTAACCAATCCAGATCTGCGGGTGACTAAAGATGATGGCGTGGCATTTTATGTTCCCGGGTTAACTGTGGTGTACGATATCGTGGTTGAAAATGTCGGTAATGAAGATGTGAATGCTGCCCTGGTTGAGGATGCCATACCCCCTCAGTTAAGTTCCTGGGATTGGGTCTGTAACGGAACAACCGGTGGTGCCAGCGGGTGTGATGGAGTTGCCGGTTCAACGGTAAATTTCACCGACAGCGTAAATCTGCCCGCTGGTTCATCAATCACATACCAGGTTACCGCAAATATATTGTCTTCAGCAACCGGTAATATGACCAACACGGTTGTGGTTGCGCTTCCTGATGGATACATTGAACCTACACCGGATGATAATACTGATAGCGACACCGATAGACAGGAATCTCACACAGACTTGAGTGTGAGTAAAGATGACGGAGTTACAATCATCTCTCCAGGAACGACCATCACCTACACCATCGTTGTCGAAAACCTTTCTCCGAGCGATGTCTGGGGTGCAGAAGTAACGGATTCAATCCCCGCTGAAATCAATTCCTGGACTTGGGCTTGCACCGGCGCAATCGGTGGGGCCAGTGGATGTACACCGGTCGCCAGTTCTGGTCTGGACTTCAGCGATACTGTTGATTTACCCGCATACTCATCCATCACCTACACGGTTACAGCACAGGTATCCGCGACAGCCAGCGGTACCCTCACCAACGAGGTTACTGTAGCTGTACCTTCAGGTGTAACAGAAGATGATCTCACCAATAACACCGATGATGATGTGGATGGCTTTCCGGAAAATGCCAAAGATCTCATAGATCAACAGCACGGAGTAACAACCTTGCCGGATGTTGCGATTGGTGAGGTTCTTACCTATGAGGTAGTCTTAACGGTGCCAGTCGGTTCAATGACCAATTTGCACCTGGTTGATACCCTGGATAGGGGATTGGCATTTGTGTCCTGTGATGTCATTACAGGACCGGACCTGACGACAAATGTGCCTGGGGGGTTCTCACAAGTCTGTGCAAACCCCACTGTTTCAACTTATCCGTCAGGCAGCACGGATGATGAGGATTTGGGGCGCCAGGTTGACTTTAACTTCGGCACCCTGGCAAACAATAGTGGCAGGACAGCGGATCTAACAGTTCGTTATGAGGTTGTAGTTCTGGATAGCCTTGGCAATCAAAGTGGGTCCACTCCCCCATTGAACAACCAGGCGGAATGGACCTGGAAATCAGGTCAGCTCTCTGATCAAGCTGTAGGGGTAGTGATCCTGGAACCTGAACTAACTATAACAAAAGATGTAGATTCCTTTGTTGCCTATCCTGGCCAATTGCTTACCTTTACGCTGATAATAGATCACAGTGGTATCAGTGAGACGTCAGCCTATGATTTGGAATTGATGGACATCATTCCAGATGGCTTGATCTATCAACCACCTATCAGGCATGTTGGTGGACAGGCGCCTGACCAGATCATTGATGCTGGTGCGCCGACTTTGATCATCCGCTGGTTTGAATTTGAAAATCTGGGTGTAAATTCTGTGATTGAAATTGATGTCTTGCTGGATAGTGATTTCCGCCGTTCGAAGCATAATCAATCCATCACCAATGATGTTTCTTTATCCTGGACCAGTTTACCGGGTGATTTTTCAGCGGCACAATCTGTCCATAACCCACTCTCAACTGAGCGTTATTACGATCCATTGAGCAATGTCAATATCTACAATACCGGAGATAGTACCAGGATCAGGATTCCTGCGCTGCCAGATACTGGTTTTGCTCCGGGTAAAGTAACTTCACTTCCAATTCAGTCTGAAAATAAGACCTATGGCGACCTGGATGGGTTGCAAGTTGAAATTCCTAAACTAGGTTTATCAGTGCCGATTGTCAGCATCCCGCAGTCTGACCAGGGTTGGGATCTATCCTGGTTATGGAACCAGGCCGGTTGGTTAGAAGGTACTGCCTATCCCTCATGGTATGGCAATACCGTAATAACTGGGCACGCTTACCTGTCAAATGGCCTTCCCGGTCCGTTTGTGGATCTGGGGACCTTATCCTGGGGAGATGAGATTATTCTTTATGCTCATGGGTTGAAATACACTTACCAGGTCAGAGTTAGAGAACTGGTTTCTGCTGATGACTTGAGCATTCTGGAGCATATGGACCAGGATTGGCTGACACTATTTACCTGCAAGGAGTATAGTGAAACCCTGGATGAGTATCTCTGGCGTCAGGTTGTGCAGGCAGTGTTAATTGATGTTGAGCAGCTTGATTAAACAGGATTAAAAACCCTTCATAAAAGCTCTGCTGAAACGTTACTCGCGGGTGTGCTTTTGCTTTTATTTGTGATTGTACCGATTGTTTAGTTATTTGGGGCACCCTTTTTGATCCAATTCAGGAATAATTGAATTACATCATCAGCCAATTTCCCCCCGGGAGGCATAACGGTTCCTATTTCCTGGGTATCTAATAATTTCTGGGCCAGGAGGCTGTTATCAACATCACCGGGTATCACTGCCGGGCCATTATCACCGCTGTTGATGACAGAGACATAGCTGCTCCCATCCCAGCCCCCGAAAGTCCCGTGACAGATATTACATTCTGATACTAAGACCGGCATTAGGTCGTTCGTAAAAGAAGGCAGATCAGGGATGGCGGCAGGTGTTTCCGTTGGTTCTTCTGCCAGCTGGCGGATAATTTCAATTAGCTCCTGAATTTGTCCATCTGTCAGCAGACTGTTGAAGGCGATCATCGAAGTTGAGGGATGCCCGTTTTTAATGCTGTCAAAGATTTCCTCATCAGTGATATTTGCCTGGAAATCCGGGTCATCAAGTCTGGGAGCAGTTGCTGTCTCGTCAGGCTGGTGGCACTGGATGCATACCGAATTGTAGATGTCCTGTCCGGATAAATTGATGTCCTGGATATCGGAAACCTCCGGTGGAAGTTCAACCGGGGGGTTTTCCTCCCAGGTCCGCATATAGGATATGATCGAATTGATCTGGTCCTCCGTCAGGGGTCCACCATAATTATTCCCGAAGGGTGACATGCCAAAATTGGGCTGCCCCTGGGCGATAATGTTAAAGAGGGTGATATTATCCCGGGTGGTCAGGTATTCCGTTGAGCTGATGGGGGCAATCACATCGTCTGCCCGGGCTGGATTTTGTCCTCCCTCACCAAATGTGCCGTGGCAAAAAGCACAATTTTCTGCAAAGAGGTTTTGTCCGATTTCCAAAGACGTCCCCTGGGTGGATTCCCAGGTGTAGATAGTTAGCGCATCCAGCTGGGAATCTGTCAGCACATCACCCCAAACCGGCATGGTCTCATGAGTGCCGCCAGCAGCAATAGTTTCCCGCGCTTGTTCAAATGATGCTGCATCAGGGACCTTGCTGCCATGACAGGAAGAACAGTTCTGGTCAAATAGATCTTTGCTTTCAGCGTATTCTGCCGGATCGAGAACATAGTTGGCCAGCAGATCTACTTCACCAGCTGCTAGTGAACCTTGCCAGGAGGGCATTTCTAAATGTAAACCTCCCTGGCTGATGATCTCCCGCAATTCGGTTTCATCTCCAGAATAAGCAACTTTCCTTCCGTGGCAGGAAGAACAATTAATGGTAAACAACCGTTGTCCATCTGGTGCAACCAGGAAATTCAGCAGGTCTGTGATCTCGCTGCCGGATAGAACATCATTCCAGCTAGGGATCTCGACCTTAGCATGAGATGGGTAAGATCTGCCTTGTTCCAGGGCGTCCCTTAATTCAATTTGATTGCTTGCCACCAGGTCAGATATTTGGTGACAATCGAGGCAATACTGATTGTATAAATCGTTTCCACCGGGTGAGGTTATGAATCCTGCCAGTGCATCAATTTCATTTGTATCCAGATCACCACTCCAGGTTGGCATACCTACATGGGTTCCTTGCGCAATGACATTATGCAGGTCTAAACCTTCTGGCACAGATATTGAAGGTCCATGGCAGGTGGCGCAATTTTCTGTATATAGGGCAGCCACCGGATCGCCTGCTATTTCCTCTTTCGGTGGTGGTGCTTCAATGTAAGAGAGTACAGTTAATACGAATATACCAAGGACCAAAATGCTGGTGATTCCTGAAATCCAGGGGCGATTGGAAAAATACCGTCGGGGGTTTTTATCTATCAGGGGCAGCAGGAAAAGCAAGGCAAACACAATGCCTGGAATAACAATTACTCCTATGACTTCTAATTTTCCAGGGAAATATTTCAACAGCTGGAAAAGAAATGTGAAATACCATTCAGGGCGAGGGGTATAAGAAGAATCTGCCGGGTTTGCTCTGCTTTCGAGCGGTGCACCCACAAAATAGGCGAGCCCAATCAGGATCAGAAAAACCAGCAGGGCTATTAAGGCATCTTTGAATAGGATGTCCGGGTAAAAAGGTACACCTTCTTCTTTGGCTTTCTGATATTTTTTCAAATATTGTTTTTTTTCATTTTCGTTCATATTTACTCTTCTTTCTGAGGCATCTCACTGATTCCAATGCTGATCACCAAATAGAGGTGTATACCCAGTAATAATAACAATGTAAGGGGCAAAACCCAGACATGGACGCCGAAAAATCTAGTCAGAGTGAGAGGTGATATGCCTTCTCCACCGCGGACAATCCTTAATAAACTGTCGCCAATTACTGGGATCACACCGATAATACGAGTTCCAACTGTGGTTGCCCAGTAGGCTTTCTGATCCCAGGGCAGAAGGTAGCCTGTGAATCCAAAACCAACTGTTGTTATAAAAAGAGCTACGCCGGTAAACCAGGTGACTTCCCGGGGGTATTTATAGGATCCGAGAAAAATAACACGGAGCATATGTAAAAATGTCAATAACACCATGGCACTTGCTCCCCAATGGTGTAGTCCCCGGATCAGCCACCCTGCTGAAACCTGGGTGGTTATGTATTGAACACTGTCGTAAGCGTGATCTGGTGTGGGGACATAATAAATAGTTAATAATATGCCGGTAATACCCTGATTGAAAACTGTTAATAAGGTGGCACTGCCCAGGGTGTAGAGCCAGTTTACCCGGGGAATTTTCCTTTCGAATACGGATTCCCAGATCGAGCGCCAGCCAACCCTTTCATCAAACCAATCAGCTATTTTTAAAACCATCTTAAACTCCCTGGATATAAATCTGATCGTCCTCAATCTTAACCTGATAGCGATCAAGAGGACGTGGAGGAGGTCCGGAAACTACTTTACCTTCTTTGTCGAATACAGCATTGTGACAGGGACAAAAGAATTGAGATTGATCGTTGATCCACCGGATCTTACAGCCGAGATGGGTGCAGATATTTGATAAGGCTATATACTCCCGGCCTTGTTCGGTATAGATATAGGCAGATATTTCCTCATCATTGACTATCCAACCGGTTTGGCGTTGAATGGTAGTTTTAAAGAGAGTCGGTGTTCCAAGTTCAACTTTTGAGGATGGTCCTAAGCGGATCCATTCCTGGTCTGCAGATTTTTGAAATGAGGGACCGATAATGTAAGATACGGCAGGAATGCCCATTCCCAAGCTGATTAATCCACCGATTGCCCAGGTAGCAATCCCCAGAAAGTTTTTCCGTTCAAGATTATTGTTTTCAGGCATGATAATCTCCTTATTTTAATTTATTGCCCAAATTCCTCTTTCGAATTTGAAAATGTCAATGAGGAGTGGAAAATGATCAGTTTTCTTGAGCACCTGATTCAATCCAGACCTGGATCAATTCCAATTCCTGGCTGGTGAATTGAGCAAAATGGGATCCTTCACCTTCAGTTTTCAATAACAACAGGCTTGATTCGGGATTACCAGGGATAATCACAGGACCATTGTCATTACCTGCCATCAGGTTTGAATATGTATTGAAATTTAAACCTGCCTGGCCGCCTTCGCCATGGCAGAAAGCGCAGCGATTAATCAGAACTCCCCTGATGACATTTGTATAGCTAATTTCTTCGGGTTCCTCAAGCTCTGGTGCTGGTGTTGGTGAAGGCTGGGGAGTAGGCAATTGGTCAAGAATTGTCTCCCGCAAGGCGGGAGCATCGAATCCGGCGTAATCCCAGCTGACACCATGGCAGGCGCTGTTGGAGCAGAAAGAAGTATTGCTTACTCCACCCGGGTCTTCCAGGGAATGGCAATTTCCACAGGATTGTTCGTAAACCAGATGGTGGAGAGAAATCCAGTTGGTATTGAGATGATTTTCAGGTTCAGGGCCAGTGCCAAGCTCTATTTCTGTTAGAAAGTTCCCGGCTTCAGAAACAACAGGAATGGAATGACAAAGATTACATTCCAGGCGAATAGCCTCTTCATCATCTGTGAGATGTTCTCCATCATGGCAGCGGAAGCACCCGGGAGAGTATACATGACCAATATTATCTGGGTGGGAAGACCAATCGGATTTTTGCTGAGGATATACAGTGTTGGTATAGGAGGTTTTTAGTTCCTGGATGGCCTGGCGGATCTTGTTGATGTTCTGGATATAGTAATCAGGATATTTTTCCTGGTAATAAGAATCCAGCAGATCAAATGCAGCCATTGCTGTTTGAATGCTGGTGTATTCCTTGTAATAGGTTTCCAGTCCTATTTGACGAATTCCAGGAATATCCGATGAAATCAAATCTTTTTCCATAAGTGCATCAATAATCTCATCAGGATAAGATACCATGTGAGATATCCTATTGTGGCAGGTAATGCAGTCCATTTTAACTAAGTCTTCTTCATTGATCTGATCAGCTGAAAAATCGCTTTTGATATCAAAATATTCCGTGTCGGGACCAAAACTTTCTTCCACTCGAATGTATGGAATGTCTTGTTCTTCCCTATCCGTAGGAAGGAAAAAGACAGGGTTTTCAATATGCCAGTGAATGCCCTGTCCCAGACCGGTTCTTTCACTGCCGCCGCCAGTTTTTAAAATCAAATAAGTGGTGTAGCTTGAATTTTCCAGATCATTCCTAAACTGGACAATTTTTCTTAAACTGTCATCCGAAAATTTTTCTGGAAAATGGCAAAGTTCGCAGGTTTCACGGGCAGGTCTCATTTGTTTGATTTTGAGGGGATACTCATATGTCTTAAAGACTGAGGCGATGATATGCCTGGCATCCCCGGCTTTACGGGTGATCCGTTCTGTTATGAATCCCTGTCCAATATGGCAGTCCACACAGGCTACTCGGGCGTGAGGTGAAGTAAGGTAGGAAGTGAATTCTGGAGGCATGGTGTGGCAGGTTGTGCCGCAAAATTCAGCTGAGTTGGTGTATTCCCACCCATATGCTCCAGCCCAGAGGGCAAATATGCTCAATATGCCCAAAGCAATATAGGGCGCTAACTTTAACCAGAGAGGTGTACCTTCTGGTGGAAGGAAAAAACTCTTGATATGTTTTAATAATTTTTTCATTTTAATTCTCAACAATAATGGATAACTGAGTAATTCAAAGATTGTAACATGGTTCACTAGGGCTTGGTATACATCGGCCGAATGTCATGCTCAATGAGAAAATCCTGTAATCGATGAAGGGAAGTATATTGATCTAATCACATCCATGTCGTCACCAAGCAGATGTCATAATTTCCAATTAGGAAAAATCTTTTCATCATTATGGTGTTAATGCATCTCGCAACCATATTTGTTCGGAAATATCCCTCTATTTTTATTATAATCGAATTTATTTTGAGATTCAGGATTTTACCGGGCAGGTTCATTTCTCCAGGTTTTTCCAAGCCCCTTTATGTCGCAGTACCATCAGTTTCCATCAGCCCCATACCGGTAATGATCGGGGAAAATTTCAGCTTAACTGTCATATTTGAAAACACCGGTGCAGACCCGGGTTATGGTCCCTTGATCGATCTGGTTTTTCCCCTGACTGGACAGGATGGTGATGACGGATCAGTATAATTGGAGGCAGGTGATTCAAGCGGTTCTAATTGATGTTTAAGAGATCCAATAAAACCCTTAATCAGATTAAACGTTAAAGCTCCCCATCTAGTATAGGGGAGCTTTTCAGGTGATTTTAGAGGGTTTTTGATGTTCAATTCCCCTCAGAAGGGCTTTCTGAGACGTTTTGAGGCTCCAGGAGCAAAAAAAAAACCAAATTGCAGGAATATTATGATCAAAATCAGGTTGTTTGTCTGGGGAGGTTTTTCCAAATCCCCCTCAAAACCGAAATTTTCAAGGAGAAAAAGAAATATCCTTTAGTTATTTTATCCAGCTTTCTTTCAAGACCCGGACCCAGTTCTTATAACAGATTTTCTCCAGATCTGAAGGTGAAAAACCAGCCTTTGTCAGGAGCTGAATAAGGGCAGGAAAACCAGATACACTACCCAATTCTGAAGGGATTATTGTTCCATCCAGATCGGATCCAAAAGCAACGTGTTCCGGTCCGATTAGGTCTGCTATATAACGAATGTGATGGATAATGGATAAGATCGAAGCATCTTTTTTGGGTCTTCTTCCACCGTCCAGGTCGTTGACTGAAAAAATCACCCCAACCACGCCATTTGTTTCGGCGACTGCCTTCAGCTGTTCGTCAGTCAGGTTTCTGGATTTGGGGATCAAAGCGCAGGCAGCGGTGTGGCTGGAAACCAGCGGGGCAGTAGAAAGAGAGGCTGTATCCCAGAACCCTTTTTCATTCAAGTGAGCCAGATCAATTAAAATGCCCAGCTCATTGCAAGCTTTTACCAGGTCTTTTCCCTCCTCTGTCAACCCGGGTCCTGTATCGGGAGATGAAGGATATTGAAAGGGAACGCCATAACCAAATTTATTCTGGCGGCTCCAGGTGATGCCCAGCGAACGCATCCCCTTTTCATAAAACATGGCAAGGTTTTCCAGAGAGGGAAGGATTGGCTCTGCACCTTCCAGGTGTAGAACCGCTGCCATGATCTCATTTTCCAGGCAATACTCCAGATCCGGGCTGCTCGTGACAATTTTGAATTTTCCACCAGAGTCCCTTTCGATCTTATCCAGCAGATCGATCATTTCCAGAGCTGATTGATGGGCATACTCATACTCTAGAGGAGGGGGGAATGAGATAGAAAACCCATCGTCGGTTAAGATTGTTCGTTCTTTTGATGTCGGTACTGAGGGAGGATTGGATGTATAGACTGCAAAAAATCCTCCTATAAACCCAGCGTGAACGGCACGGGGAAAATCCAGGTGCCCTTCTCCCCGTTCAAGGAATGCCCGGGAGTTCAGTGGATCCCCGGTTGTAGTAATTTTATTTAAGATGTCGTTGTGTCCGTCAAAAAATTTCATGGCTAATTATGAGTAAGGGACCGGATTCCTTAGAGGAATCCGGTCCCTCTTAAAATGGGCTCCTCTTAAAACGCTTCTGACTCATCATCTGAGCGGTCAAATTCGATCAATTTTCCCGTGGTGGTAAATACAGTTCTTTCACAGATATTGGTCACCCGATCAGCTGCCCGTTCCAGATTGTGAGCAACCCAAAGGTGGAAGGTTGCGCGGTCAATAACCTTCTGATCGTTGATCATCAAATCCAGCAGTTCCTGATAAACCTTGTTGTACAGAATATCGATATGATCATCTTCTTCCGGGATGGACATTGCGGTTTTTTCGTCCAGTTCTACAAAAGCCCCGATCGCCCGGTGCAGCATATCTGCAGTCATCTTGGCCATTTTTGGGATGTGAACCAATTGCCGGAGCGGTGCTTGATCTCCCAAGCGCAGGGCAATGCGGGCAATCCCCTTTGCATAATCTCCTATACGCTCTAGCTCTCCTGCGATGTCAAGGATTGAGGCAAGAATGCGGAGGTCAATCGCCATTGGCTGCTGGGTTGCCACTGTGATCAATGCGCTTGCTTCAAGTTCATATCTTTTTTTATTGATGACCTGATCATCCTTATATATTTTCCGAGCTGAGTCTAAATCACGCTGATGGAGAGCGTCAACTGAACCAAGGATAGCTTGTTCTACAATGCTCCCCAGTTCTGTAATTACTGCGAAGTGGTCCTTGATTTTCCTGTCTAAAGTTTCCCTGATTTCTCTTGGCATGATAAACCCCTTTACCCTGTTTCCAGGTGTGTATACAAAATGAGACGTAATAAATAAATTGATAATCTAATGTTATCCAAATCTACCCTGAATATAATCTTGGGTCCTTTTATCCTGGGGATTGGTGAATATAATATCTCCCGATGCAACCTCAACCAGCTCACCCTGCAGCAGGAAAGCTGCTAAATCCGCTGTCCTGGCAGCCTGTTGAACTGAATGAGGAACAAGGATTATTGTATAGTCTTGTTTCAGATCCTGGAGAGATTCTTCGACTTTTCCGGTCGAAATGGGATCCAATCCCGAGGTCGGTTCATCGAGTAATATCACTTCAGGTTCCAGAGCAAGAACCCGCGCCAGGCACAGGCGCTGTTGTTGACCCCCTGATAAAGCAATCGCCGGATCATCCAGGCGATTCTTCACCTCTTCCCAAAGGGCTGCTTGTTTTAAACTTTTCTCTACTGAGTGTTTAATTCGGTCGCTGTTCTTCTCCCCGGCAACTTCCAGACCGTAAGTCAGGTTTTCTCGGATGGAAAAAGGAAGGACAACCGGTCGGGCAAATACCATGCCCACTTTTCGACGTAAAGCAATCACATCGGTTTTTGGACTCAGAATGTCTTCTTTATCCAAATAGACTTTGCCTTCCTGCTGGGTTACATCAGCTAAATCATTTAATCGATTGAGAACCCTCAGTAAACTTGATTTTCCTCCCCCTGCGGGTCCGAAAATGACAGTAATTTGATTGGCAGGGATATCCAGAGAGATATTGCGTAATGACTCCGTTCCGTCTGAATATTGAAGGGAAAAATTTTGGATCGATATTTTATTCATATTTCCACAGTTACCACTGCCGTCGGGCGCGTGCCCTGGACCGTATTGAAGTGGCGATGATATTCATACTGAGTACAAATACCAACAGAACCAGGGCGGTCCCATATTGAATTTTTATTGGCATACCTGGAACTTGAGTTGATATCACAAAGAGATGGTAGGGAAGTGCCATGGTTGCGTCTAAGGGAGAAGAAGGCAGGCGGGGAAGGAAGAAGGCAGCAACAGTAAAAAGGATAGGGGCAGTTTCACCAGCTGCACGTTCTAGCCCCAGTATGACTCCGGTTAATATTCCCGGTAGAGCCTGAGGCAAGATAATTCTTCGGATCGTTTGCCATTTTGTTGCCCCAAGGGAGATGCTTACAGTGCGGAATGCCTGGGGGACTGATTTTAATGCCTCTTCTGTAGTGCTGATAATTACTGGCAAAGTCATGATGGAAAGTGTGAGAGATCCAGCTAAAATACTTGTTCCAAATTGCAGGAAAAGAACAAACAATCCCAATCCGAATAAACCGAAAACAACCGAAGGGATACCAGCCAGATTGATGATAGCAATTCGAATTAGCTGAGTTGTTTTGTTATCGGGAGCATATTCTGAAAGGTAAATCGCCGCTCCTATTCCTAGTGGAACAGCGAAAACCGCTGTTCCCAGGGTTAAATAAAACGTACCAACAATTGCTGGCCAAATGCCTCCTTCTCGCATACCGCCTCGGGGAAATCCAGTTATAAATTCCCAGTTAATAGCTGGTGCGCCCAAAACAAGAATATATATCACCACTCCGGCGATAGGAATGATTGTTAAAAATGACATGATTGTAAGCAGGCTGAAACCAATCCGCTGCTGTCTGTTCCTGAGGTGAGAAGAAGATTTCATAGGTTAGGAAAGAATCCGTTCTTGCCGTTTTTTTTGACGAAACACAACTGCTGAAGCTGTGATATTGACTGCCAGTGATATCAGGAACAGAACAATACCAATGAGGAATAATACATGATAGTGTACGCTGCCGCTTGCAACTTCACCCATTTCAGCAGCAATTGTTGCTGTCATCGTCCTCACTGGTGAGAATAGATCACTGATTCCTTTCGGTAGGATAGCGGCGTTACCGGTAACCATCATAACTGTCATGGTCTCACCAATAGCCCGGCCAACTCCCAGCATAATGGCGGTAAGAACACCGGAACGGGCGGCAGGTAGAGTAACTCTCCAAATTGTCTGCCATTCTGTAGCGCCGATAGCGAGAGAAGCATCCCGGTATGATTTGGGTACAGCATCGAGGGCATCTTCAGCAACAGAAACAACCGTAGGTATAGCGATGCCTCCCAGCAGGATTGATCCGGCAAGTGCGGTTAATCCGGTAGGAAGTTCCAATAAATTCCGAAGAAATGGTGATAAGATCAGCATGCCTAAAAACCCCAATACAACTGAGGGAATTCCACCGAGAATTTCAATGAAGGGTTTCATCAAATCCCGGATCCAACGTGGTGCGATTTCAGATAAATAAACTGCTGTACCTATTCCGAATGGTACGGCGATTATTATTGCGCCAAGAGTGATAATGATGGTTCCGCCAATTAACGGAAGAATGCCAAAATAATTCTCTATCGGGTACCAGCGGGAAGAAAACAAGCTTGCCAGATTTACTTTTTGGATAGCAGGCAGACCTTCCAGGAGCAAGAAGATGAATATCATTCCCACAAAAACAATTGCAGAATATCCTGCACTCTTGATAAAAAAAGTGATTAGTAATTCACGCCTGGAAGTTCTTTTATCCATATTTATTGAGAACACCCCACTTTACTTCTTGTTTTTTAGTCATTCTTAGCCAACTAATCCGAGATTGGCACAAAACCGAGTTCAGTGACAATTCTCTGGGCTTGTTCAGAGAGTATCCAATCCAGATAGTCTGCTATAGCGCCAGTAGGCGTACCGTTGGTATACATGTATAAATCTCTGGCGATCGGATATTTACCGCTGTTGACTGTTGCTGGGGAGGGCAGGATATATTCCTTGCTATTAACCGCGGACACGCCGATGACTTTCATATCCTCCGTTACATATCCGAGTCCATCGTAACCAATTGCGTTTGGATTTTGCCTAATTTCAGCTCCGATGCCTTCAGAGGAAGGCAGGAGTAATGTATCTGGGGAAAACAGCGTTTTGTTATCTTTCTCACCCAACCTGATTACTTGCTCTAAAAAATACACATGTGTTCCGGAATTTGTTTCTCGCGAAAGTCGGACGATCGGCCGGTTATCTCCACCAAGCTCCTGCCAGTTATTAATTTGTCCGCTGTAAATGTCTGAGATCTGTTGGAAAGTTAAGTTGTTTACCGGATTTTCCAAGTTAACAATAATGGCGATGGCGTCTCTGGCTATGACGAATTCCACCGGATCTGACCCGTTGGCAATGGCGTTTTCTTTCTCCTCGGTTTTCATCCGGCGTGAGGCGTTGGCAATATCCACTGTGCCGTTAATTAGGGCGGCAATCCCTGTGCCAGAACCCCCTCCTGTGACCGAAATCCTCACATTGGGATTTATTTTTTGGTATTCTTCCGCCCAGGCAAGGGCTAGATTCACAATGGTGTCCGATCCCTTGTTTTCTATGGTCGAGAATTGATCGGACGAATTCACTGAGGATGCTGCAAGAGAACTACAGCCTGGTAACAACAAGGTGAGAATTGATAAAACCAGGAAGATAACTTTAGAAGCCTTCATGGGTCCGATTATATTCTGAAAGAGGAGGGTCAACAAGTGACTATGCCCCTTGGAGAGATTTCAAATTAAAAATTGATTCTGCAAATGTATTAGACGAAATTAATTTCTGGTAGTAGATGGACAGGTAGTGCCTATCTCATGTTAGATAAAAAATGGTTTCCAATTGGCAAATAGTATATAATTTCCGTTATGGTTACCCAGAACAATACTTTTACTATCAGGGACCTAAGTTTTTTTTATGGGTCCTCCCGTGCCTTGAATCAAATAAACATGGATATAAATTCTTATCAGGTAACAGCGCTAATTGGTCCATCGGGCTGCGGCAAATCTACATTCTTGCGCTGCTTAAATCGAATGAACGACACAATTTCTGGCACACGACTTGAGGGGCAGGTTATATTGGAAGGACAAGACATCTATGCCGAGGAGATGGACCTGGCTCAACTCCGGCAAAAAGTAGGGATGGTATTTCAAAAACCAAATCCTTTCCCAAAATCTGTATTCGACAATGTTGCTTATGGGCCTCGAGTGTTGGGTCATTCAAGAAAAAAAAGCGACCTGGCGGATATTGTGGAAAAAAGCTTAAGGAGAGCTGCCCTGTGGGAGACCGTAAAAGACCACTTAAACGAGGATGCGTTTAGTTTATCTTTGGGGGAGCAGCAGCGACTTTGTATTGCAAGAGTCCTGGCAGTAGAAGCAGAAGTGATATTGATGGATGAACCCTGTTCAGCGCTGGATCCTATTGATACCCGGAAAGTAGAAGATTTAATCCGGGAACTACGAGAACAATATACGATTGTGATTGTCACTCACAATATGCAGCAGGCAGCTCGAGTGTCAGATCAAACAGGATTGTTTTGGCTGGGTGAATTGATTGAGTTTAATCCCACAGAAAAATTGTTTACCAACCCTGATCATGAGTTAACTGAAGCCTATATTACCGGCCGGATGGGGTAATAATATTGTTTCTTACCCTCTAATACTATCTGGCAGCACTTGTTGATAACTTCAAGAGATATAAAATAACAAACCCTCGGAGAGTAAAGTTCCCGAGGGTTTTGATAATACAAGAAGATGAAGTTCAATTCGAGTTAGGGCAGCGGTGTGAAGCTGTTTATTGAAGTCTCAAATAAAGGCAGGTTCTGATCAAATAATTCTAACGGAGTAGCAAAAATCAGGTTCCAGGCAATTTGATCCCCCAGGATGACATAAATGACCTGCCTCCCAGGACCTAATTCCTCGTCCTCGATATCCAAGAATACCCGTTCCATAGGATAGGGAGCATCGGTCAGGATCTCTCTCGTGACCAGCTGGAATTCCGCTTCGCTGTCTGTGAGTGCCTGGTTAATCAGATCTTCTGTAGTAGTTTCTGGTCCCCGATCAACACTAACAAGAATAATCGCTGATTGGCTGGTTTCTTCAACTGCGATGATGAAATCAAAGAGGGGAATTTCCAGCTCAGGCATTTCTTCAATAACCTGTGGAGTGGCGCCCAATTCATCTCCCAGGTCCTCTGTAAATTCGGTAAAACCCTCAGCGAAAGCTTCAATAAAACCAAACATTATTTCAACGAATGCACCAGCAAAATCCAGAACTTCATAAGAAGGTGGAATAGACATGGCTGCTGTCTGACCTTCAATTCTGTTCCAACCGGAGATATCTAACGGGTCTGCTGGGAATACAACCGCTGCGGGAGTCATCAGAGTCCCGATATTAAAAGTATTTGGATCAGGGGTTGCGGTCGGCGGTAGAGATGTTGGACTGGGTGTGTAGGTAAATGTTGGCACCAGGGTTGGTACCGTTGTCCAGGTTGGAGGAAGTTCCGACATTGCGGTAACTTTAATGGTCGGGGAAGTGGGGGAAGGCTGGAGAGGAGGCGGAGCTGAACTGGGTACAAGCTCACAGGCTGTATTAAGGAGGATCAAAAAGGAAAGTAATAAAATGGTAATAGACTTGGGCATATTTCTCCTGGAAATAAGTGTTTGTCCAACCAGCAGTTTTTTAGTTTGTGAAGTTATCCTTTGTTTACTGATGCTCTACCACGGGCTAATTTGGGCTGGCGCATTTTCTTCAGGGGAATACCGATACCGTAGGTGATAAATTCGCCTTCGGGAAAGACTTCAATCAGACAGGACTCTTGCATAAATTCTTGATCATCAGCCAGATGATGAAAGACTGATTTGAGCAAATCATACTCGACCTCAACTGCAGGTGTTACCCGGGCTGTTCCCGAGAAGGTAATAGTCGCCTGGGGGATATTGATCCAGGGCAGGAAAGGTATCCGCTTGGCGATAGGGATGGTAATTGAGACATTTGGATTTAACTTAATGTGGCGGGCTTTCCAGGTATCAAGTCCGGTGCCGATATAAAGCTTTTGATCTTTGACAATATAGACGATGCCTACCGTCCTGGCTTCCTGTTCTTTTGTTACCATGCCCAGGACAGCAAAGAGTTCTTTTTCTATAACATCCCAAACGATTTCTGTGGTTGTTGGATTTGTCATAGGTTTGTGCTCCTGTAACCTTGTATCTGGAGAATTTGTTTGATTAAATGCGGCTTTTCAGAAGGACATGAATATCATATCACCCTCAGGGGGATAAATCAGATTTTCCTGTGACATCGAATTATGTGTTTTGCAGGTTGAACTGTCGTGAAAACCAGCAGGAAAGATTTGCCTGCTGGTTTATCAGGAGTATGGGTTTTTAGCGGAATGTGATTGAACCGGATCCTTGATCAATTTCCATTTCAATGGCGAAAGGGGCTGAGTTGTAATTATTAGTTTCCCAAAAGCCATCACCATTCCGCTCGCCGCTGACCAGTTTGAAACGGCTGCCAGGATTAAATGAGCCGCTGCCGGAGTCTATCTTAACCCGGATTCCTGTATTTTCAGGAATGATAATCCGAACACTACCGGAACCGCTGTCGATTTTCACTGGATAAGATTGTCCTTCAGGCAGGGTTAGGGTGATAGATCCGGAACCGCTGTCCAAAAAGAACTCTTCCAGGGTAAGACCACTGAGGTCAAAATCACAACTTCCTGATCCCGTATCCAGGGTGAGATCGAGGGGAATTTTTGGAGTAAGGGAAATGTCCCAAATTGCCTCTGGATTGGTTTGGAAGGGGATTAGTACCCAATTTTCAATTAAGCGAGTATCGAGCCGGATATCTGCTTTGGAGCCCTGTGATTGAACATCAAAGATCAATTCTCCCTGATAAGTAAGGTCACCTTCAATCAGATTGTCCGATTTTTTCAGAGTCCCCAGCGTTCCCGGCTGGCTGGTCCAATCAATTAAGATTGCAGCAGATTCATAGTCCTCGAGTGCTTGTTCAACGTGGTCGGTTTGCCAGGGTGTTTCTTTAAGGTAGCTGGCTAAAAATGGCAGTTGTTCAGCGAAGAATACAGCACCAGCAGCTGCTCCAATCAATGCCAGGATAAGAAAAGCGCTGATCACTGAACCGACGGCTGATCGCTGACCGATTAAGAGGTCTATTCCAACGGCAACTAAAATCAAAGGCCAAAAGCGCAAGAGAAGATTCCAAGTAGTCCAGGGCACAATACCCAGGTTGCTTAAGAGCAGCAGCACACCGGTGGATATGAGAATGATAGGCCAGAAGAAGGATCGTGTCCGTCTCCTGGGTACAGATTTTATATTGGGCAGGTTATTTTCTTCCATTTATCACTCCTTATGATGAAACAAAGATCAAATTATTGCACTGTTAAGTATATACGAGAGAGATCCATTTAGGTTGCAGAGAAGATTGTCCAGCGGGAGAACTTATTGGAAGAAAAATAGGTTGAGTCTTGGCACAGCTCTTTAATTAAAGCTAAACCAATAGACCTCCGAGGTCGATCTGGGACGGAGAGGATCCATTCCAAATAAAGTGTATATTGAATTGGGATAATAAGTGAATTAATGGATCTTGTGCTGACTGAACCACCGCAGACTGTCTCGAACGGTTTCTTCCAGGAAACGGGATTGCAGATTTAACTCTTTTTCTGCCTTGTCAGTGTTATAGCCCTGCCAGGTTTGATAGGCCGTGAGGTGATACGGGGCGTGAGGGATAAAAGGTAGAAAGTCGGCAAACCGGATGTAAAAATCAAGAATCCAGGTTGGCAGAGTAAAGAGGGGTGGTTTGGCACCAGCTATGTCTGCTATGATAGCGGCTGCTTCCGGGATAGAATAATTCGCTCCTCCCAGGATGTAGCGCTCACCTGCTTTGCCGATCCGGGCTGCATTGATATGAGCAGCGGCTGCATCCCGAACATCAATGATATTTATCATTCCCGGGGGGACCGCCCTGCCTTTACCTCTGGCGATCATAAGTAGAATCTCACCTGTGCCGAGATGGACATCTCCCGGACCGAAGACTATTGTCGGATTGAGCACAACAATGTGATAACCAACCCTGGCTGCTTCAAGAGCAATGTTTTCCATGGCACTCTTTGATTCATAGTACCCATTATCGGGAAGAGAGCCAGGCCTGTAGAAGTCCCGTTCATCTGCCAATCGGTTTTCGTTTTCAGGAGGAAGCCCGATGGTGGACAGGGTGCTGGTGTAGATTAACCGTTTTATACCGGCTTCTCTAGTCGCTCGGACCACATTTTTCATTTGTTCAGCTGCAAAATTTATTTGCTGGGATATATTTCGGGGATCATAATCAGTGGGGTAATAGCCTGCTGCATGAAAGACATAATCCATCCCAGACATCGCTGCCTTGAGGGAAGAAAGGTCATCAAGATCACCTTCCACCCAGGTGATATCCCGATTCTGGAGATGGCCTGCTGAAGATGAGTTTCTTCGCAAGCCGTACACTTTCCAACCGACATCCAGTGCTTTTTTTGCTATATGTCCCCCTATGAATCCGGTTGCACCCAGCACAAGGACATTAAACATGACTCAGGTTCCTTTTTCCCGCTTGTAGGGACCGGTTTGGATGAGGTCTTTTTCATCCTCATAATCCATGATCTCCAGGGCTTCTGCCACTGTTAGCCAGCGGATTTCATCAACTTCACCGTTCATCTTGTCGGAAGCTAAGCCCTTAATTTTCATGTGCCAGAAAAGGACTATTTTAGGTTTTCCATTCAGAATATAGGAGATACTTCCGGCGTACTTTTGGATTTTGCCGATGCACCCGGTTTCTTCCAGGACTTCTCTGAGAGCAGCATTCTTCCAGCTTTCACCTGGTTCCAGTTTGCCTTTTGGAAGGGACCAGTCGTTATGTTTATGACGGTGAACAACTGCGAGTTTTTTTTGCTGATCCTCTTCTTTCCAGATGATTCCCCCTGCAGCTTGAATAACTGAATTTTTTCCCTTCGCCAAGTGGTTTCTCCAATGTCAATGATAAATACTCAAGGGCTTATATTTTAGCACAGGAAACTGGGTGTTTGATTGAACCGAACGAAAAGAATCTGATATTTATTGGTTGGTTAGATAAATAAAGAGCGAGGTTACATCCAGGGCAGATAAACATCTTGATCCCTCTCGACGATTTCCCGTTCTTTCTTGGGGGAATAGTAGTGTCGCACGGGAGTGATGGTGATCTTGTGGTCATTCCTGAAACACCACTCCAGGGTCCGAAGCAGCTCTCCCAATCCTTGCTGCATTGCCAACCCTCCCTTGATGCCAAACCGGTAAGTGAGCAGGTAGGGATTTTCTTCCTCCAAATAGTGGAGAACTAGCTGGAGAGCTTGAATCAGTTCTGAAACAGGTGGTTCTTCCTTCAGGTTCTGGAGGGAATTAACTGGAAGTTCCAGGTTTGATTCAAATATATCCAGGATTGCCGGTCGGTGCAGAAATTTAGCCAGCGGGGAGGCTTGCTGAAATTGGAGTTCCATTGGTAATTCCAGGGTTTTACCTGTTTTGTCCTTGAGATTGAGCTCTATCTCAAACCATTCATCAATGATTTCTGTTTTTGAGGATATATCCTCAGTGGGTACCAGCGCATAGACAGCTTCCATTATCTGCGAGGCGTGTTCTTGAAAATAAGTTTTTTTTGGCATGCCTTGAGGAAGTTTGGCAGCTGGAAGGACCCGGCCTATTTTCATTGATAATAAAGGCCGCTTAAACTTTAATGCCGCATTAAGTGCCCCTGTTGTATTATTAAACCCGATCGGGAGGAGGGGGGCAGCGGACCGGTAGCTCATCCAAGAAATGCCGGGGAGGGCTTTTTGTTTACCCTCTTCCCAGATACCTCCTTCCGGGAAAAGACCAATAATCCCATCTTGTTTGAGGACATCGAGAGCTTTATTTAAAGCTGCCCTGTCGTATGATCCCCGGCGAAGGGGAATTGTGCCGTATAGATGACTGATTATTTCAGTGATTTTTTCAACCGGCGTGTCCGCGGCGCTCATCATTTCAATTTGCAAAGGGAAATATCCATTTAGTAGAATTACTTCCATAGCTCCTGTATGGTTGCCAACAACCAGCAGGGGACCCTTTTTGGGGAAATTTTCTTTTCCTCTAATTTCTATCCGGAAGAGTACCCTAAGCAAAAATCTGAATATTAAGCGGATGCAGAAACGGGCTATTCTTTTTCGTGGATAAGGGAGAGAATATGAAGGATTGGCCATGCAGTAACCCTGTTTTTTGGGAGAAAGTTTTTTCCCGATCTGAATGAGATTAGGAGAGTTGTCGTTTTGTTAGAGTACTAAAATTTTACACTAATTGAAGAGGAGAGATCGATAAATTCGCATCAGGGTTGAGGAGCAGACAGTAAACGCCCTGCTTCCTGGTCTATTAACCAGGTAAGGCTGCCGTTGGAGGGTTTGATAAGTTGGGATGGATACTGTTCAGGAAGATAGGGTCCTTCCAGCACATTTAAGAGGGTTTCAGCTTTAGATTTACCGGTTACCAGAAAGATTACCAGTTCAGCAGCATTAATCAATCCTGGAGTGAAAGTAATTCGCCAGCTGGGATGCTGGGGTACATGGTTGGCAGTGACCCATTTGTTTTGCTCGGGATCAGTGACGGCTTTTGTGTCAGGGAAAAGGGAAGCGGTGTGCCCGTCAGTACCCATACCAAGTAAGATCAGATTAAACCGGGGAGGGGTTTCATTAAACCCGTCTATGATTTCCTGCTGGTAAATTTGAGCGGCGCTTTTCGGATTTAGTTCTCCCGGGATCCGGTGTATGTTTTCCGATGGTATGAGGCGAGGCTTGAGGAGTCTATGATAAACCTGCCGGTAGTTACTGTCCGGATGGTCGGGTGGCACACACCGTTCATCGCTCCAGTAGAAATGGATTTGATTCCAGGCTAGATTATCCCCTGAAGAATCCTGTGCAAGGTATTCATATAACGGTGTTGGTGTGCTTCCTCCGGAAAGCGCTATAGAAAATACACCAAACTGGTTAATTGCATCCGCTGCGGATGAGATAAATATACTGGCCATTTTATTAATTACATCTTCAGCTGTCGGGTAGATCTGAATTTTATTCATGCGGTAAAGATATTTTGGGTTGCAGGTATTACAGGTAAGTATAACCGATAGGAACTCAACGGAAATGTTTTGAAAATCATGCCTTATTTATGCTGTGATATACTTGCTCAGGATGAGTAACCTAATCGCGTTGAAGGTGTTATGAGTAGTAATGCAGGTTCTGATTTAGAGATTAAATCTGAAAGCGATCTGATAAAACTGGCATCTGATGGTGATGCTGAAGCATTTGGCGCTTTATACGAAAAATATATCGATCAGATTTTTAACTATATCTATTTTCGGACCAGCAACGGCAAAGATGCGGAAGATATATGCTCCCGGGTTTTCTTACGAGCCTTAAATCATATTGAGAGGTATGAAGACCGCGGATATCCGTTTTCGGCCTGGCTATATCGAATTGCTCATAACCTGGTTGTAAATTGGTACAGGGATAGTGAACGATCCGATGAAATTTCCCTGCTCGATCAATATCCTCCACCTACTATAGATGGATCAGTGGAAGAGAGGATCGAAAAAAAGGATGAAGCTGACGCGTTGTTAGGAATTATCCGCAATTTACCTGAAGACCGGAAGGAGTTGTTGGTCCTGAAACATGTGGAAGGATTAACTAATTCTGAAATTGGGAAGATTATGGACCGCACAGAAGGAGCTATCAAAGCCCTCTATCACCGGACTTTAGAGTCACTCCGGGATGATTACGAGCTTTGAGTAAAAAGGTAAAAAATGCTGAGAATTGTGATGGACAGCGCCGGAGATTTACCGGCTGAATGGATCAAAGAATACCAGATTGATATCATCCCGATCAATGTTCATATGGATGACCAAGTTTTCCTTGAAGGTGTTGATTTAAGCATTGATCAATTTTACAGCTGGGTAAAGAAGACCGGCAAGATACCGAAAACATCCCAGCCATCACCTCATAAAGTGGTTGAATTTTACCGGAAAATTGCCCAACCCGGGGATATGGTTTTATCCATCCATCTGACCAGTAAATTGTCCGGTACGTATGAATCGGCAGTTCTTGCCGCACAGGAATTAAAAAATGAACCTTACCAAATAATTCCCTTTGATACCCTGTCGGGTACAGGTATCCAGGGATATATGTGCCGGGAAGCCCGAGAAATGGATCGTCAAGGAGTTGAGATTAAGCAGATTGTTAAACGCCTGGAGCAGATCAGAGATCAGTCTGAGGTAATTTTCACCCTGGATTCGCTGGATTTTGCTCAGAAAAGCGGACGGGTTCAAAAACTGGAGTCCATCCTGGCGTCTGTTCTGAAAATAAAACCGATCATCACACTCAAAGAGGGTAACCTTGCCGTCGGCGATAAAGTTCGAACCCGCAAAGCAGCACTGACTTTTATTTTTGCATGAAATGGCTGACAGAATGGGAGAAAAGGTGATCAATGCTGCCATTATTCATGCACATGATTTTAGCACTGCCCTGGAGATTTCAGAACGAATTAAGGAATTTTTGAATATAAAAGAGATGTTTATTGAAGAGTTATCGATCGCAATAGCTGCAAATTTAGGTCCCGGAACAATAGGTATTATTGCCTACCCGGTAGACGAAAAGGTGAGTTGAGTATGGAAAAAAATAATTATTTGTCCAAGGATTTGCTGAAAATCGAAGGGCGGCTGCAGGAGGTCTTTCAACCGATCAGCCCCCGATCCGCATTTGTGGAAGAACTTCGCCAGCGGTTGGACCAGGAAATGGTGAAAAAAACCAAAAGCAAAAAAGTGAAGAATGGCTTGTTGGTCGCCGGAGGCATTGTTGGATTGGTCGTAATGGTGATTACATTGATCCGGTCATTAACTTCTTTGCCCAGCACTTTCAAGTCCATTTCGAAGAATTTATCGAGACTTCGGGAACGAGAACAGGTCGCGTCGATCTGAACTGGCAGATCCATAACATAGTTTTAGTAGTTGAGGTACCTGAATCACATCTCAGAAGCTTGGTTTTATATATTGCCTGTCTGGATGTCAAAGTCCCGTGATTTTCACGGGATTTTCCTATTATAAATAATTGGTTAAAAGCTTGATTATAGAAAGATCCCAGGAGGTTTTGTGTGCTACAATTTTTCTCATGAAGGAGCAGTATTTTACTCCAGAAACAATCGATGACCTGTCCAGACAATGGCTTGAAGTTTATAGCAGGCCAGGAAAGGCAGAGTCTCATCCGTTTGATATTAATCGGGCAGCCCTGCTGATCCTGGATATGCAGGAATATTTCCTGAATCATGATTCGCATGCTTATATCCCTAGTGCAAAGGCGATCCTGCCCGGACTCAACCAGGTTGCTGCGTTTTTCAGGACCAAGAAGCGACCAGTTATTGCCACTAAACATATCAACACTGCTGAGGATGCCGGGATGATGGGCTCCTGGTGGTCGGAATTGATTACCGACGATCATCCCCTTTCTGATATTAATCCAGAGTTGGGGATAACCCAGGATGAGGTATTATGCAAAACTCAGTATGATGCCTTTTATCAATCTGAATTGAATGTTGTGTTGAATACTTACGGGGTTGATCAGCTGGTCATTAGCGGAGTGATGACGCATTTATGCTGCGAAACAACAGCTCGAGCAGCATTTGTCCGAGGGTTTGAGGTGTTTTTTCTAGTTGATGGAACCGCCACTTATAATCGGGAATACCACCAGGCATCTCTTCAAAACCTGGCTCATGGATTTTCAGTCCTGACCATGATAGAGGATTTGCAGAAGGAACCCCGACCCTAATTATGGCAGATGATAAGGTTGTAATCATTGGTGCAGGACCTGCCGGCTTAACGGCTGCTCTCCAACTTCAGAGGCAGGGGATTCCACTTTTGCTGCTGGAGCGGCACAAGGTTGGCGGACTGTTGAATAATGCTCATTGGGTTGAGAATTATCCCGGGTTTGTAGAGGGAATATCGGGACCAGACCTGGTGGATTTATTCCACCGTCAGGCAGAGAGACTGGGAGTGATTATTACCCCTGAAGAAGTTATAGCGGTAAAATATCAGGACAGTTTATTTTGGATAACAACCAATAAGCGGGAAATATTAGCGAAAATCCTGGTTGCTGCGACTGGGACAAAGGCAAAAGACTTTCCCCGGGGGATTATTTCAGGAAATCTGGAAAGTAAAATATTTTCAGAAGTCTTTCCCTTGTTTAATGAACAGGGAAAAACCATACTGATTGTCGGAGCGGGTGATGCTGCATTGGATTATGCTTTGAATTTAGCTAGAAAGAATCAGGTAATTATTCTTAACCGAAGGTCCGGTATAAAAGGTTTAACATTGTTGTGGAATCGAGTTCAGGAGAATGATTCAATAAAATATTTTCCCGAGATGGAAATTGAAAAAATTGTCAGTTCAGATAAGGGGTCAATATCTGTTTTTGCCAGATCTGGAGTTAAGACAAAGAATTTTAACCCTGATTTCCTGTTAACAGCAATAGGCAGAGAACCGGAGTTAGGATTTGCGGATGCGGAATTTTTAAAACAGGCAGAAAGGCTGCAGAACCAGAAGGTATTGTACCTGATCGGTGACCTGCATAATGGTGACTTCCGGCAAACATCGCTTGCGGTGAGCGATGGTATCCGGACTGCGATGGAAATTGAACAAAAATTAGAGATAGGATAAGGTATGAAAATAGTTGCTTCTACTGGACACCCTGATATTGCAATGGTTTACGTGATGGACTTTGACGGCAGTCTGATTGAATGTGTTGAGGCTGTACAGCCGCCCAGACCGAGAGAAGATAAGTGGGTTTTGATGATATCCACTCTATTTGGCTGTCCAATAGCCTGCCAGATGTGCGATGCCGGGGGACACTATCGAGGAAAGATATCCGAATCCGATATGTTTGCTCAAATTGATTATTTAATTAGGCAGCGATATCCAGACGGTTTTGTTCCCTCAAAACAATTCAAAATCCAATTTGCGAGAATGGGTGAGCCAGCCTTAAATCCTGCTGTATTGGATTTGCTGGAATCTCTACCTGGTAAAATCAATGCGCCAGGTTTGATGCCCTCAGTTTCTACTATTGCGCCACATGGGACAGACGGGTTTTTTGAGCGTTTGACTGAGATAAAAAACCGGGTATATCCCGATGGAAACTTCCAATTCCAGTTCTCAGTACACACCACAGATCAAAGTCTGAGGGATGTGTTGATTCCAGTAAAAAAATGGGATTTTCAAAAGATGGCTGCCTTCGGTGATAAATTCTATCAACCGGGTGATCGGAAGATTTCCCTGAATTTTGCCCTGGCAAAAAATAGTCCGATTCAATCAGACTTGCTCCTGGATTACTTTGATCCGGATCGGTATTTGATTAAAATTACACCGCTGAATCCAACTTATCAGGCAGAATCTACCGGTTTAATATCCTATATCGATCCAGTTAGAGAAAAGGATAATTATCCAGTCTTTGATGAATTAAGTGAGGCCGGGTACCAGGTGATCCTCAGTATAGGCGAACAAGAGGAAAACAGGATCGGGTCAAACTGCGGACAATATGTTCAAAAACATTTAATGGCGCAAAGTGAGTTTTCTGCCGGTTATACATATCAAGTAGAAAACTTCGTATTCAAACCAGAGTAGATAGGATTTTGATACCGACTGAAAGGGGTGTTGATGAGAGAACTGCTGGACCAGATTGAAATCTGGATAAATAGCGGTCAATCTGTTGCTCTTGCCACGGTTATAAAAACCTGGGGCTCATCTCCCCGCCCGGTTGGCGCCGGTATGGCTGTGACTGCGGATGGGGGGATGGTAGGATCGGTCAGTGGGGGTTGTGTTGAAGGCGCAGTTATCGATGCTTCCCTGGAAGTGTTAAAATCCGGGGAACCCACCCGGCTTCACTTTGGAGTTGCTGATTCTGAAGCCTGGGAGGTTGGATTGGCCTGTGGAGGGGAAATTGAGGTTTTTGTCAGGGTTTTTAGCCGGTTACAGCTAGAGACCTGGAAAAGAGCTCTTCAGACTGAGCAAACCTTCTATTCGGCATTGCTGGTAAGCGGACCGGAAAAGCTGCTCGGTAAGGAGCTGATTTTGTTGGAAGATGGAAATACACTCGGGGGCGATTTCCCAATTAGCCAACAACAATCAATCGTCAAGGCAGCCGAGGAAGTCACTTCGGGGGGTAAATCATCCTCTCAGACAATTGAAACAGATAAGCTGGGAGAATTATTTCTCTACCGGGTCCAAATGAAACCGACTTTAATCATAGTCGGTGGTGTTCATATCGCGGTGCCGCTTGTGAATCTGGCAGAGATTGTCGGGTTTGAAGTGATTGTGATAGATCCCCGGAGATTATTCGGCACTGAGGAGAGATTTCCTGCTGTTAAGCAGATCTTGAGTGAGTGGCCAGAAAAAGCTTTTAATAAAGTCCGGATAAATCAATCTACGGCAATTGTTATGCTGACCCACGATCCAAAAATTGATGATCCTGCGTTAAAGATTGCTTTAAACAGCCGCGCATTTTATATTGGCGCCTTAGGCAGTAAAAAAACTCATAAAAAAAGAGTGGACCGGATAACGGCAAATGGGGTGGAAAGCGAAAAACTTAACCTCATTCATGCCCCGATAGGTTTGGACCTGGGCGGGGGATCACCCGAAGAGATTGCACTGGCGATAATTGCCGAAGTTGTAAAAGTCTGGAATTCAGTTAATCATTAATCCGTCCCTTTAGAGAAACAAATTCTTAATTGGGATTGATTCCCGCATTCTTGAAAAGAATCCTCATATTTAATTATTGAGGAGGGATGAAAAAATGGATATCACCTTAGCGCTCGGTGGCGGTGGATCTAAAGGTTATGCCCATATTGGTGTGATCCGCGCACTGGAGAAGATGGGGTTTAATATCAAAGCGGTCGCAGGGACAATCGCCGGGGGTCTGGCGGCAGCCGTCTACGCTGCTGGATATGCGCCCGATGAAATTATTGATCTGGTTTCCCAAATTCGGCAGGACAATCTTTATGGGTTTTTTAAAGGGCCGGGGTTGCTGGGAACAAAAGGGATCCGCAAGTTGCAAGCCAATTTTTATCGGAAAAACATTTTCCGATTTATGTATTCCTTGTGCGCTTACAGCTGTAGATCTTATTCGTATGGAAGAGGTAGTAATGCGGGAAGGTAAGGTTATCGATGCAGTGACGGCAACGATTGCCATACCAGGGATTTTCCCACCAAAAGAATGGGCTGACTTATTGCTTGTAGATGGCATGGTGTTAGGCCTTGTACCTGTGAATATAGCTTGATCTTTAGCACCATCATTTCCTGTGATCGCGGTTTCGCTCTTACCGATGAAAGAGCGCTGGAAAGATATTTCACCTTGGGGCAGAAGCCCGGAGAAGCCCCTATTAAGACCGATATCGAAATTGCGAGTTGCCAAGGCGTTTGAAGTCTATCAGCGGTCAATGGATATTACAGCTTATATGCTGAGTGAAATCAGACTTGAACTGGATAAACCAGAAGTAATCATCCGCCCAGCGGTTTGGCATAATGGCTCTATGGACAGGGTAAATGTCAGAGAAGTTGCTGCTCTAGGTGAGGAAGCTGTTGAAGAATCATTGTCAGCTTTGCGAAAACTACGCAAGAAACAAAAATGGCGGAGATGGTTCAACCTGAAGTCATCCTGATTCGGCTAAAATTATTAAGATAATACAGATTAAATAATTAGTTATTTTATCCTTGCTTGATAAACTTCGTCTGATAGTAAACAATCAGGGATTAGTCAAATCAATCCTCAGGTATCTATTTGATATTAGAAAATTCATACTCTGGTATGGATTGTTTTTTTTTCGGGAATTGGCGAATCTAATTAGGGTAGAATATCTCTACTTAGTTCACTTAAATACAACTGATTCAAAAAGTCCGATAATGAAAAAAACTGAACTAATACTGAGGAAAAAGATCATTCCTTTCCTTATCCCGATTCTGCTGATCAACCAAATTATCTCTCCCCGGAAAGTTTGGATGATTTTGCTTGTTGGTGTATCGGCCGTATTTCTGATCAGCTATTATTGGGCAAAATCGCTCCAGAATGGACTTCACCTCACTAGGGAAATGCGTTTTGGATGGTCTCAAGTGGGGGATCATCTTCAAGAAAGATTTTATCTTTCAAATGATGGCTGGGCTCCTGCTGTCTGGCTTCATCTTGAAGACCATTCCGACTTAGCCGGGTATGAAGCCAGTACCATTATGAGGATCGGGGGAAATTCAATTAGAAAGTGGTTTAAGCGGGGGATATGTGAACGCCGGGGATTATTTACAATCGGTCCAACCAGTTTATACACCGGGGATCCTTTTGGTATATTTGAGGTTTGTCTGGAATATTCAGCTACTGTAAACATGATGGTTATGCCGCCAATAGTGACGCTTCCGGAAATCCAGATTGCCGCCGCCGGAAAAATTGGTGAAGGGACAAATATCACCAAGTCTTGGGACCATACTGTTACAGCATCCGGGGTGAGAGAATACCAGCCGCGAGACAGCTTAAGGTATATCCACTGGCCGACATCCGCCCGCAGAAAAAACTTGTATGTCCGGACATTTGACAGCACTCCAACCAGTGATCAATGGATTTTCATGGATATGAACCAGAATGTCCATGCCGGTGTAGGGGAAGGCGCATCGGAAGAACACGGGATTATTCTCGCTGCTTCGTTAATGAACTGGTCGCTGGAGCATGGTCGAGCAGTAGGTTTTGGGGCTCATGGAACGGAGTTCTCCTGGTTTGCTCCCCGGCAGGATGAAACCCAGAAATGGACCATTCTCCGGGCACTTGCTTTGCTTGAGCTTGGCGAAGAACCTCTTGAGCGCCTGCTGGAAGCAGCCAGAAGATCAATCCGGTTTAAATCGAGTGCAATTATTATTACCCCTGATTTGAGCGGTGCCTGGTTAAATCCTCTGCTGCTGATGATGAAAAAAGGGATTATTCCTACCATTTTGCTGCTAAACGCACCAGCTTTTGGAGGAAAGGGTTATGCAGAACAGGTACAAAAAAAGCTGGTGAACCTGGGATTAAATCATTTCCTGGTGAATCCTGAGTATCTTGATAATATGGAGATGCAGCTCTCCCCTGCAACACAGAAAAGAAGGGAAGAATATAAAGAAGCCCGGAAAGTTTATTGGAGACCGTTAATATGAGCGCTTTCTTCAAGAACTTTATTCGGGATAAGGTCTCCTTCGGATTGATGGTATACATCATCCTGATTTATCTAATCTTGAATTCAGTCTTACAGGGAATTGAACTGGTGATCCGCGGTACTTCAGTTGAGGTCTTGCGACCTTTAATCATTCTGGGGATCATAGTGGGATGGTTTATCGGCCGGTCCGATCTAAAAAACTGGGCTGTAATTCTGCTCTCCCTAATCTTAGGCGCGTTTGTTACCCTGGTCCATATTGGGGGAATCGATACTGCGATCTGGGATCTGGTTTTGTCCGGGATACGGTTCCTTTGGATGAGAATTTTCAGTGGTTCTGTCCCCGAAACCGGCGATATCTTGATTCTGTTAACAGTTATCCAGGCCCGGACAACTGAAATATTTTCCAGTTTTTCGTCCTGGAGCAAAGATCTTCTGTCTGGATTTTATTTCTATAACCAGGTTAGCACATTAATTTCCTGGGGTTTCTTGATGTGGATTTTGGCTATATGGTTTTCATGGATTACCCGTAAAAAATATCAACCGCTCTGGGGATTGATCCCCCCGGGAATTTTATTGGCAATCCTGTTGACTTATACGCTGGAAAAACGGATTTTGCTGGTTCTTCTTCTTGGCGCCGGGTTAACCCTGGTTGGTTTAATTAATCAAGAAGAAAAGGTTAGAGATTGGCGAGCCAAGGGAATAAAGGGATTTGCCAAAATTCATAAAAACTTAACGCTGGTTGTTGTGAGTTTATCACTGGGGATAATGTTATTTGCGGGAATTATGCCGTCGATATCCATAAAAGCGATTTCTGATCCGATAGAAAGATGGCTTTATGGCTCAAGTGAAACCGGAGAATCGAGTACGGATTTCACGGATGAGGTGGGATATTTCAACCAGAATTTATATACAGTTCAGCGGTTTGCGGGACTGCCGCGTCAAAAACTGATTGGGTCCGGACCTGAGCTGGCCAAAAGAGTTGTAATGGTTGTTGAATTTCCAAACAGCTCATTGGTGAAACTAGACCTTCCCAATGCTGCTCGTTATTGGCGCTCCTTTTCTTATGACCGGTACACCGGATCGGGATGGCAATCGAGTCAAACCGTAGAGGTTGAATATAAACCTGGTCAGGAGATCGTTAAAATCCAAAGTGGTCATTTCAACATTATTACTCAGGAAATCAGACTCAGTAATGCACTGCGAGGTTCTCTCTACTCTGCAGGGCAGCCGATTACACTGGATCAGGAAGTCTTGGTATCCTGGAGAACCACGGCGGATATTATTTCAGATGTGGAAGATGTTGAGGAATTAGTGCTGGAGGATATTTTTGCTGTAACTCTTGACCAGATTCTCTACCAGGTCAGATCATTGATACCAGCAGCGCGAGACGACGAACTTCGGCAGGCTTCTGGGGATTATCCCGATTGGATCAGCTCACGGTATCTCGATCTTCCGGATACAATTCCCACGAGGGTTCTTGATTTAGCAGGTGAAATAGTCGCCAATCAACCTACCCTATATGATCAAGCCAAAGCCATTGAGACATTCTTAAGAGCATACCCGTATACCTTAGCTTTACCGGCACCGCCATTGGACCGGGATGTGGCGGATTACTTTTTGTTTGATCTGCAAACCGGGTATTGTGATTATTACGCTACCTCAATGGTTGTCCTGGCAAGGGGGGTAGGATTACCTTCCCGGGTTGTGGTTGGATACGTTGGGGGTCAATATATCGAAGAGAATGACCATTACCTGGTTACTGAAGCGGATGCTCATACCTGGGTGGAGGTGTATTTTAACGGATTTGGATGGTTTCCTTTTGAGCCTACTGCGGCCCAAGATTTACTTGATGATGACGAGTTGTCTCTCCCCTTACCGCCTGAATTGGCGACACCTCCTCAGACTATGGACTCCGAGGATAAAGGGGAATTTCCAGGATGGGAAGTTGGTATTGGGGCATTTTTCTTACTGGTGTTAGGCGGTTGGGCAGCCAATCGGGCAGATTTACAACGACTAAGCCGGATGGATGTCTCTGATCTGGTTCTCAACATATATCAGCGGTTGTACTGTTATGGACGCTGGTTGGAATTGGGACATTATAAGTCTGATACCCTGTATGAATTTGATAGGAAGATAAAAACCAAAATGAAATTGTTGGCTAATTCTCCCAGAAGAGAGAAAAGATTGATGGGTGGTTCTTTTGAGACCAGCCAATTAACGGAATATGCAGTCCTGGCGAATTACAGTGTACATTCTCTTGATCCGGATGTGAGAAAAAATATAGTTCTAATTTGGCGGAAATTGAGGATCAGGTTAAGATATGCAATTTGGATCTTTACCTGGGCAAGTATTTGGGAAAAGATTTTAAGTGTTGGACGGAAAAATGATCAAAATGATATGTTAACCTATGGAGCAGCTGATGAATAATGTTAAAGAGTTAACAACTAAACTGGTTCAAAATATTGAAACAGTAATTGTAGGGAAAAGAAAGGCGATTCAATTGGTCGTCTTAGGCTTAATTAGTGAAGGCCATGTTTTGATTGAAGATGTGCCTGGGGTCGGCAAGACTATGCTAGCCCGCAGTTTGGCCCGTTCTCTGGATTGTTCTTTCAGCAGGATCCAATGCACACCTGATATGCTGCCCAGTGATATAACTGGGGTAGATATATTCGATCAGGCTACAGGAACCTTTAGGTTCCTGCCAGGACCGATCTTAAACCAGGTAGTTTTGGCAGATGAGATTAATCGCGCCACTCCGAAGACGCAGTCCGCCTTGTTGGAGGCAATGCAGGAAAGACAGGTAACTATCAGCGGGAAAACCCATATAATTCCGAAGCCTTTTATGCTTCTGGCTACGCAAAACCCAATAGAATATGAAGGAACTTTTCCATTACCAGAAGCACAACTAGACAGATTTATGCTTAAGATCCAACTCGGCTACCCCGGGATCAATGAAGAAATGTCAGTGATAAAAAATCAGCAGCTCAGTCATCCCTTTGAGGTATTAAAGCCGATAACATCAGTTGAACAAATACTGCAGGTCCAGAAGAGAATTAAGGAAGTATATATTGCGGAATCAGTTATGAGATATATTGTAGAAATTGCCCAGGAAACCAGAACAGCTGATGCCGTTTATCTAGGCGCCAGTCCCCGGGGAAGTTTGGCGTTGGCCAGAGCGAGTCAGGCCTGGGCAGCAATGTATGGACGGGATTTTGTAATTCCCGATGATGTAAAATTACTGGCTGAAGCTACCCTGGGTCACAGGGTAATTCTGAGTTCATCTGCCAGGTTACAGGAATTGAGAACCGGTGATATTATTCGGGATATCCTACGTAATTTAACGGTACCAGGAGGAGATTATCGAAGTGAGTAGAGATCTCAGGCAGTATGCTAAACAGACGGAAACACGATTGATTATTGGTTTTTTGCTGCTGGTTTTTTTTGTCGGGGATGGGTTAATTTTTTATTTTTACGGCACAGGTGCAGGTTTGATGGGATTGGTTTGTCTGGCTGGCATGCTGGTCCCGGCCCTGCTGGTGGTGTTCTTCTTATGGATATCAGAAAAAGTGGTTAAACTTAATGAATAAATAAACTAAGCTGAATAATAAAAGGGATGTCTAAATTGGAGTGCACCCAAAAAGGTGAATAAATAAATAGAAACCTCTCAAAGCTAGTTTTTCAAATTGACGTCTGAATTCGATAGGCGTCAGTTTTGTTTTAAGCTGGATCCGGTGATGATTGTAAAGGGTTGGTTGTCTTTGTAAAGCCCTCTCTGAGGGCGCAGTATGAATTTCATGTCCACGCGTAGCCGAGGTGGGAGTCGAAGGGAGCAATGACAAATAAATCCCAATCAGGCACCCTGATTCTGTCCTGTCTACCCTGCGACTGAAGGTCGGGGACAGATTCCCCTTTCCTGAAGGAAAGGGGCGAGGGGATAGGTTTCAATTGGAGGAGCACCTACCCCCCAACCCCCTTCCAGCTGGAAGGGGGAGCAAGGAGCTGGCCAGCTCCAACGCTCAAGGGAGAGAGCCTATACTGACAGGCTCCCTTCGATACGCGCTCCTCAGGATGCTTGTCCTGAGTGAAACCGAAGGGCTCGGGATAAATTTCATCGAAGGGCTTGTCCTGCCTGTACTGAGCGAAGTGTAGCGAAGACGAAGTGAGCTTGTCGAAGGGACGGGTGAGGGAGCACTGGCAGTTGGAAGTCGGAAGCTCCTTATCTGAAAACAAAAACACCTCCTGTATCTTATTCTCTCACAGGGGGTGTTTCTTTTCATGTCTACTTTCCGGGGGTCAGTTCATATTATACGAGATCCTGTTTTTTGGGGTTCAGTTCACGGAGGATTCCGTTTTATTGTATTTAGTCCAGGTATTGATTAAGTATTTCAACCAGGTCATAGACCTGAATTTGATCTGTGAGGCCTTTGGAGCGGAGGGCATCATCAAACATAATCAGACAATAGGGACAAGCTGTGGTGATTGTGTCAGCATGGATATCGAGAGCGTGCTGTAGTCGTTGGTGATTGATTCTGGTATCCGCGTCAGTTTCCAACCACATTCCGCCGCCGCCGCCTCCACAGCAAAAGCTATTTTCTTTGGTTAACTTCATTTCCAAAGGAGTGAGGTTGGCACTCTGGAGCAAATCTCGCGGCTGCGTATAGACATTATTGTACCGTCCCAAATAGCAGGAATCGTGAAAAGTGAGCCTGCCGTAATCCTTATTGTTATTTAGACTCAGATTTCGGTCCCTGAAAATTTCAGCCAGGAACTCTGCTGCATGAAGGACCTGAAAATTGCCTCCGAACCGAGGATATTCGTTTTTAAATGTATTTAGACCGTGAGGACACAGGGTAACAATTTTATTGAATTGATATTCAGAAAGAAGTGAAATATTCTCTTCTGCTGCTACCTGGAAAAGATATTCGTTTCCCATTCTCCGGGAAGTTTCTCCGCAGCATATCTCAGCATCACCAAGAACGCCGTAATTGATTTTTAGTTTATTGAGAATTTCAACAAAAGATCTGGTTACTTTTTTATTGCGATCATCATAAGCACCGGCGCAGCCCACATAAAAAAGCACGTCAACAGCTTCCCCGGGTGACAAAACGCGGACATCGATGCCTTCTGCCCAGGAGATTCGATCAGGTGCTGGCATCCCCCAAGGATTACCCTGGCGTTCAAAGTTTCTTAATGTTTCTCCTACAGTCTGCGGGACTTCACCCGTCATTAAGACTTGTGCGCGGCGGATATCGATCACTTGCTCAGGGGGACGGATAAAAGCAGGGCAGACCGCCAGACAGTGTCCGCATGTTGTACAGGACCAGAGAAATTCCTCTTTTAACAAATCCTTATTTATTTTTTTATCGGAGCCATTTTCGGGAGTGAGTAACGATCCAGCCATATCCTCCCGCAGCATCAGTAGGAGAGACCGGGGAGAGTAATTCATACCGCTGATAGTTGCCGGGCAGACTTCTTCGCAGCGCCCGCACTGCAGACAAGCATCAAACGACAGCAAATCCAGGGAAGAAAATTCATTTATAGCGCCAGCACCAAGAACTTCGGCTTCCATAATATCTTCAATTGCTGCCAGCTCTCCTGTTGGTCGGTCAGATTTAAAGAATATATGAATCGGGGTAAATATCATGTGCCGCAGCTTCGTAAAAGGTATGCTGGCGGCAAAAATTAATCCCAAACCGATATGACCCCAGAACAGATAGAGGTGAATCAGATCTGCCGTCCCTGGCGAAAGCGAGAAGTTCCTGATAATACTGGCTGTAAAATTTCCGATTGGTGACCAGTTTGCCCAGGCAGGCTGCAGGGAATACAGCCTGAATCCTTCAGTAATAAAACCAACTATGGGTATCAGCACCAGCAGAACTAAAGCATAAATATCATCCCAGGAGTTTTCCATGAAGCGGGGTTTGATTATCCATCTCCGGATGATGGCCATCAGCACTCCCAGGATAATTGCCCCGCCTGCCAAATCCATAATCAGTTCGTATCCCAGGTACACCTTTTGGGAAAACAACGGCCAGGTGAAGGGGAAAAATAAACCCATCTGCAGGATCTTTATCGCTGTACCAATGACCTGGATGATTACTCCCCAGAAAATTAATAAATGCATTATCCCGGGATAGATCTTCTTTATCGTGCGAAGTTGACCAAGGCCATAGACTATAAGATCAAGCACTCTGGACCAGGGTTTTGAAATCCGTGTGTCAGATGTTGTCATACATATTCTCCGATGAAGATTTCTCCGTTTGTTATATTTAGAGGGATTTTTTCAAGCGGCAGAGGAGGAGGTCCAGAAACCACTTCTCCTCCCAAGGGTTCAAAATACCCATCATGACAGGGGCAAAAGATTATTTGTTCCTCCCTGTTCCATTTGCAGATGCAGGCGAAATGAGTGCAGACAGCTGAATACGCTTTAAGACCTTCTTCTGTATGGATTACTAGTGCCGGGTAGCGACCAAATGGAACCGTAAGGCTTTCGCCAGGCGGGATATCATCAATTGTTCCTACCCGGACAGGTTCCGAAGGAGTTTCTTCCAGGGAGGGGGGATAAAAAAAGGCAACAACTGGTGCCAGGAGTGCAGTTAATCCTATGGCAGCAAAACCTCTCTTCACCAGGTTTAAAAAATCACGTCGGGTAATATTGCTCATTTAGCTCACCTCCCCCCAGATAGTCAGGGCGATGATAATTAGGATTAAGGCAGCAGAAAACCAGAGCCTGATCCGGGATGTTTTTTTTGATGAATCAGGTTTTGAATCCAGGAAGGGCCAGACTGCAAGCAGAAGGATCGCGATGACCGGGGCAGTTGCTCCGATTGTTTTAGGGATAAACCGCAGCAATTGATAGAGGAAGAGGAAATACCACTCCGGTTTTACGTGAATTGGTGTGTCCATCGGATCGGCGGGCGTCCCCAAACCGACAGGAAAAAATAAACCCAGCACTCCTATCAGCACAACGAGAATCCCGAATCCCAGGGCAACCTTAGCTTCCAGGGTAACATGATCTGGATAAAATGGTACGCTGTTTTCTTCTTGTTTTTCAGACATAAGCTTACTCCTGGCTGTCTGGATAAAGGAGTTCTAACTGATTTTGTTAAAGAGGTTTCATGAGTCCTTGTTTTCTTACCATGACGAAATGCAGTCCCATGAAGGTTAAGGTGACGAGGGGAAGAACGAGAATGTGAAGGGCATAAAATCTGCTTAGAGTTAGACTGGTAATATTCCATCCAGCGCGGAGAAACACCAGTGCCAAATCACCGATTACAGGGATACTTCCAGCAATTTCTGTCCCGACTGTTGTTGCCCAATAAGCTCTTTGATCCCAGGGCAGCAAATAGCCTGTAAATCCAAAGGCCAGGGTCATTGTAAATAACATCACACCGGAAACCCAGTTCAACTCCCTGGGAGGTTTGTAAGCGCCCATGATAAAGACTCTTAACATATGTGCGCAAGCCATTACAATCATCCCATTGGCTGACCAATGGTGGATCATCCGGATTCCGGAACCCAGCAAAACTTCACTTTCTATGAATTGGATACTTGCAAAAGCTTCTGCTGGAGTAGGTTTGTAATAAAACGCCAGCATGATTCCAGTTACACCCTGAACGATAAAGAAAAAGAAAGTCAATCCACCCAGACAGTACCACCACCGTCTTTGCCAATCCGGGACGGGTTTACTGAGGATTGGTTTAAGGAAATCCGTTAACTGGAACCGATCATCTAGATAGTTAGTTACTCGCTTGGGAAGGGGAATCCAGGCTTCCTTGGTTTTCCAAACACTTGCGCTGCGGGCAATACCGAACAGGAGCGCAACACCGGCTGCCCCGAATAGAACCCAACGCACAGTGGGGGTCCAGATGTTGGTGAAGGAGCCGTCGACATGACACTGGAAGCAGGTATCATTTTCTGGTTTTATCGGAGCCGGGATGGGGAGTTGGTTCACTTCTGATAGTGAGGATGTTTCTGGTTTCTCAGCAGTATATGCATGGACAGCTGCGGCAGATAATAGAAGGATGCTTACGGAGATGATGACAAAAAAGATCTTGCGGTAGAAATTTTTCATAACAAACCTCGACTGGGCTGAGTATAGTGAGACCAGAACGGAATGGTTTTTTCTGTCATATGGGAATGAGATTGATGTTTTCCATTCTGATGGTACCTATTTTTAGTAGCGGCTGGAAAGATGATCAGCGGACAACCTCGGATTTAGTGAGTTTTCCTTAATCAGTATGGTTACATCATAGGATAAATAAAATATATCATAAACCGCACATCAAATCAGGTGTCATTCTTCACGAGGTGAGTATGGAAAATAGATATTTTTAGCGGATTTTTAGAGATAACTCGGCGATTATCTCTGAGGCTACAATCGGGATTGCTTTCGCGACCGCGGGGGTCGGTGTTTCGCTGAACTCCAGGATGTTCTCTACTTCTACAGCGTAGATTATGAATTCCCGGGGGACTTTATAACCCATTTTATTTGCTGCATCGAGGGCTATCACCAGCGATGTGTCGTGGGCAGATGTGCTGTGCTGGGTTGGACTGACGGAGCGCAGGTCATCCAGACTTAGATGATGAATTTTCCCCGGTTGAGTGGTTTCCTGATTTAAATAATAAGCGTCAATGAGGACAACCCGGTCATATCCCAACAGTGTTTCCATTAACCGCAGTCCTCCGACGCTTGCTTCGGTGATGGTCAGGTCTGGATGGGCATCCAGATCGATTGTTTCCTCTAATTGCTGGGCAACTTTGACACCGACGCCGTCATCGGTAAGTATTGGATTGCCTAATCCTATGATAATTGTTTTCATTGTATCTGCCTGAAAAAAAGTAACCAGCTCCCAGCCAGATTCTGCCGGTCACTGGTTACTTTATTTTACACTAGATAAACTTTTATCCCTGCCTGTCAATCGATATACTGGCTTCTGGTCTCAATTAAGTTGCCATCAGAATCACGGATTTGAATTTCCAGAGGCATCTGGCCGGGGAGGGAATGGGTCGCGCATGACATGCAGGGATCGTAATTCCTGAATGCCATCTCAACCATGTTGAGCAATCCTTCATTCACTTCTCCATTTTTGATTAACCCTTGAGCGGCTTTTTTGATGGACATAGCAATGGGCGCATAGTTGTTGGTGGTGCCAACAATGAGGTTAACATCTGTTAAAATCCCATTCTCATCCGTTTTATAGTGATGGGTTAATGTTCCTCTCGGAGCTTCAACACTTCCAATTCCTTCGGTGGGAGTATTGGTTATTACCGGACGAACATTAGGATCCGTAATCTCCGGATCTTTGGTTAATTCTAGCATTCTTTCCGCCGCATAGAGAAGCTCAATCAGGCGGGCCCAGTGAGTCGCCAGGCGGTGATGAACAGGCAAGTAGCGGCCGTTAGATTTCTTGGAACCCAGAGTTTCATAAAAACGGTCAAAATGCTCCTGGGCTTTTGGTGTCGCCATACCGTCCGCGGCATTTAGCCTGGAGAGGGGGGTGGCACAATAAACACCGCTGTCCACTCCATCCACAAATCCTTTCCATCCAATATTCTTGAGGTAGGGGAATTTCAAGTATGACCAGGGTTCAACCCGTTCGGCGATATGTTTGGTGTAATCCTTGGCAGGATATTTGACAAATTCCTTTCCGTCTGGTCCTGTGACCCGGATCATTCCATCATAAAAGTTAATCAGGTTATTCTCATCTACTGTACCCATATAGTACGTTTCATGGGTGAAGGCGTCAGAGACAATCAAGTCAACATAAGCCTGATTGGCTAAAACTATATCATCAAATATCTTTAAACTAAAGAGAGCAAAATCCACATTCTGTTGAGCGTATTCCAGGATGATCTTCTGTTCATCCTTTGTCATGGCTTTGCTCCATCCGCCGGGTAATCCGGCGACAGGATGGATTTCACGCCCTCCGAGCATCTTGATCACTTCGTGGTTTCTTTTTCTGCACTCAATCACCTGGATTCCGATATCAACACCGACTTTGTGGATTACCCCCAGGATATTCCTTTCTGCGGGATCCGAGTCCGGGCCTAAAATAAAATCTGGTCCGCCGAGGGCATAAAAGTGAACTGTGTGATCGGTTACATAAAATGATGTGTAGAAAAGTTCCCGCAGCTTTTTTACAGCTGAAGAAGGTTCAACATTAAAAAGCGCATCCAGGGCTTTTGTGGCAGCCATATGGTGTGCTTCAGGACACACCCCGCAGATCCGGTTGGTAATGCGAGGCATTTCTTCTGCCGGGCGACCGATGCAGAACTGCTCGAATCCACGCAGCTCCGGGATTTGCAGATATGCGTTTTCTACATTTCCTTTTTTGTCAAGGAAGATCTCGATTTTTCCGTGGCCTTCCAATCTTGTGATGGGGTCAATAGTAATCCGTTCCATTAAGAGTCTCCTTTTCCGTTCTTGACACGTCGGAGAATTGAGTGTGCCATACTGAAACGGTAAAATGTGCCGGCAGGATCAACAATTGTATCAACAACTTCCTTTATTTTATGTTCTAACTCATCTTCTTCCATGCTCTCATCACCTGCATCAATCACAGAGGCAATGGCTGAGAGCATCTTGGCGCCCTGATCTATCACTCCATCCGGAGGACCGTAACAGCCCCGGCAGCCCATACCTACTGTTGGGCAGAGAGCTCCACATCCCTCTCTGGTGGCAATTCCCAGGCAGATTAGTCCCTGCTCAAGCAGGCATTGATCCGGGTCTGGCACTATTTGATAGGGCCGGTAAAAACGATCGATAGTCTTCTCCTGTTTTTCCCTTTCGCATTCATCACAAACAGCTTTGATACCGGCGCCAACGATTGAGCCGGCCGGCGGCAGCGGTTTCCCTTCTAGCAAAGCGCCAACAATTACCTGAAGAACTGCCCAGATCTGGGGAGGTTCTGGAGGACATCCAGGAAGGTAATAGTCAACGTCAATTACCTGATCTAATGATTTCACGGTATTGTAGAAGGTAGGCAAGGTAAGTACACCTTCCGGCATGTCCGTTGATGTTTGGGGAAGAATTTTATCCGGATTATCGATGGTTGGATTATCGAAGTAGACTTTGTTGAAGGTGGCATCTTTAGTCGTTAGATTTGAGAGGGCAGGGATACAGCCTTCATATGCACATGACCCGTAGGCGACAAGTATCTTTGATTTCTTCCGTAACAAGTGAGCCATCTCTTCATTTTCTGAATTTCGGATGGCTCCATTAAATAAGCAAACATCGATATGCTTGTCAGGATATGATTCTACATGGTGATATTTGAAATCCGCTATGCAGGGAAAGAAGACAATGTCAAAGACCTCATCGACGACCAGGATGTGCTCATGGATGTTGAGGACCGAAATCTCACAACCGCCGCATGAAGCCCCCCAATACATTGCCAGTTTTGGCTTTCCGTTTTCTGTCATGCTATGCCTCCTTCACAGTCACAGGTGCTGCTCCATTTCCCCCCAGGACTTTTTCATGCCAGCGGAGAGGGCCCAGAGCTCGTAGTTCTTCTGTCATTTTGTTTATCCTATCAGCTAGAATCGTGCCTTCTGAGGCTGAAGCCCAGACTAATTGGACCCGCTCCTCTTCAATGCCCCATTGCTTCAGTGTCTTCCTCAGCAGCAGGAAGCGGCGAAGTGCTTTGATATTACCATTCACGTAGTGGCATTCTCCGGGATGGCAGCCGGCTATCATGACACCATCCGCACCGTTGATAATCGCGGTGAGCACAAATTGCGGGTCAACGCGTCCGGAACACATTACTCGAATCGGACGCATGTTCGGCGCATATTTTATTCGGGAAGTTCCAGCTAAGTCAGCTGCCCGATAAGAACACCAATTGCACAAGAATCCTACGATTACAGGTTCATATTGATCACTCATCTAATTCCTCCTCTTATGCGGTAGCCTTTTCGGGCTCAGGTTGAACATCCCACAACAAACCTTGGAGTTGAGATATTACCTGGATATTGCTAAAGTGAGCACCATCAATAGCGCCACTGGGGCAGGCCGCCACACATGTTCCACAGCCTTGGCATAGGGCAATTATCACCTCAGAAACCTCATCTTCAACCCTAAACTCAATGGCGTTATAGGGGCAGAGATTATTACAGATACGACAACCAGAACAATCATCCTCTCGAATACTTGCCCGGATAGGTTCCATCATCACCGTGCCCTGTCCGATTAAGCAGGCTACTTGAGAGGCTGCTGCTCCACCCTGAGCAACTGAGTCTGGAATATCCTTAGGTCCCTGGCAGGCACCAGCGATGAAAACCCCTTCCGTCAAGGTAGCTACAGGTGCTAACTTTGGATGTCTTTCATTGAAGAAGCCACTAAAGTCGCAACCCATTTTAAAGAGTTTGGAAACCTCATCTGAATCTGGTTGAGCTTCCATCCCGGCACTCAAAATCACCATGTCAACCGGGATCCGCTGCTGTTTTCCTATTAATGTGTTCTCTACTTGAACTACCAGCTTACCCTCTTCACCAGGTAGACTGGCTGCATCGGTAATCTCTGCCACCCGACCACGAATGAAATGTGTGCCTTCCTTTAATAATCGATGATAGAACTCTTCGTAGCCTTTCCCTGGAGTTCGCATATCGATATAAAAATTGAATACCTCAGCTCCTGGTAGGTGTTCATGCACAAGGTGAGCAAATTTCAACGAGTACATACAACAAACTTTAGAGCAGTACTCATTGTAATTCTGGTCCCTTGAACCCACACAGTGAACAATCGCTATACTCTTGGGTTCTGATTTTCCATCTCGTAGGAGGATATGTCCCTCTGTAGGTCCAGAAGCAGTCACCATCCTTTCAAATTCGAAACTGGTAAATACATTATCCAGGCGTCCATAGCCATATTGAGGAATCCGCCGGGCATCAAATAGCTCGTAGCCGGTGGCAATAATGATGTTGCCCACAGTGAGGAAGACTATTTCATCCTTCATGGAATAATCAATCGCGTCAGGCTGACAGACGGTTTCGCATAAATGGCAGTCACAGCAGATAGAACAATGTAAACATCGATTGGCTTCTCTTTGCGCTTCTTCTTCTGTGAATCCAAGATTGACCTCTTTGAAACCATCCCGTTCTTCGATCGGAATAGTGGGCATTTTAGCTCTTCGGGCTTTTACTCTTCCGGTTAAATCTACTTTTATGTTGCTGTAATATGCGCCTTCTTTTTCTCGGTCTTTATACATATCAAGCTTATCAAACATGCGGTGGATTGATTCGGCAGCTGTTTTGCCTTGTGCCATTGCTCCTACAATTGTGTCTGGACCGACTACACAGTCGCCGCCCGCAAACACTTTTTTCCTGCTGGTCTGCAGAGTGATTTCATCTACCTCAACACCGCCCCATTCCTTGGTTTTTAGCTTGAGAGATCCAATGTCAGGTCTTTGACCAATGGTGATAATGATGTTATCGCAGGGAACATCGTATTCAGAACCTTCGATTGGTATGGGTCTTCGCCGACCGCTCTCGTCAGGCGTACCGAGTTCCATGCGCTGAAGCGTGACTTCCGCTACTTTTTTCTTTCCTTTAACCGCAACTGGATTGGTTAGGAACTCAAGGGCTATTCCTTCTTGGAGAGCCTCTTCTATCTCATAAAATTCAGCAGGCATTTCCTTTCTGCTTCGTCTGTATACCATGGTTACGTTCTTGGCACCCAGACGTTTGGCTGTTCGGGCAGTATCGATAGCCGAGTCGCCACCTCCAACAACGATGATGTTATCACCAAGTTTGACCTTATTTCCCAGCCTGATATCTCTTAAGAATTTAATTCCGCTTAAAACACCATCTATGTCTTCTCCAGGTATCCCGATCTTCCTTTCTTCATGGGCACCTGTAGCAATATATACTGCATCAAATTGCTTTTCTAGCTCTCCCAGTGTGATATCTTTCCCAACTTTTGTATTAAGCTGAATTTCAACACCGATATCCTCTATTTTGCTGATTTCTTTTTTGAGCTGGCCACTTTGTAACCGATATTCTGGAATTCCTACAGCTAACATACCTCCGGCAGCTGGCAAAGCTTCGAAGATCTTCACTTGATAACCATTCTTTCTTAGATCATAGGCGCAGGCTAGACCGGAAGGACCAGATCCTACAATACCAACCCTCTGAGTTCGTTCTCTTTCCGGTCGCTGTAATTCATAGTCACCGACCTTATCCATTACAAAGCGTTTCAAAAAAGCGATGGAAATGGGTTCATCGACATTTCCTCGGTCGCATATATCTTCACAAGGATGAGCGCAAGCCCGCCCACAAATTCCAGGAAGGGGATTATCCTCAACAATGAGTTTCACAGCTTCTTCGTATTTACCTTGTGCAATTAGGGAAATGTAGCCATGGGCGTTTTGATGAATCGGGCATCCGGCAACACATTGTGAGTCGTCAGTTGTTTTAGTGAGAGTATATGTATTAGGAATTGCTTGAGGAAACGGACGGTATATAGCTGTTCTTGTGCCCATCCCAACGTCAAACTCAGAGGACACCCTTACAGGACAGATTTCCTCGCAGTCTGAACATGCAGTGCATTTTTCATTGACATAACTTGACTTTTTCCTCACGGCAACACTGAAATTCCCAATATATCCGTCAACCGACTCCACCTCGCTGTATGTCATCAACTCAATATTGGGATTGTTTCCAATATCTGACATCTTTGGGGTAAGGATACACGCTGAACAGTCCAGGGTTGGAAATGTCTTATCGATTTGGGCCATATGCCCGCCGATCGATGGTTCTCGGTCAACGAGATACACCTGGTTCCCAGAATCGGCAAGTTCAAGTGCTGCTGTTATTCCAGTGATACCTCCCCCAACTATCAAAGTTGCGGGGTTAATTTCCACGGGAATTTTATCTAGTGGTTCGTGATGTACAACACGTTCCACGGCGGCATTAACCAAACTCTTTGCTTTTAGGTTGGCAGCCTTTTTGTCGTTGGTAGCCCAGGAGTTGTGTTCACGGATGTTGGCCATTTCGAATAAGAAGGGATTTAGGCCACCTCTTTCCGTAGCTTCCCTGAAGGTCTTTTCATGCATATGTGGAGAGCAGGAGGCAACGACAATTCGAGTTAATCCTTTTTCCTTAATGTCGTTTACAATCAATTCCTGCCCAGTACTGGAACACATGAATTGGTAATCCCGAGAAACTTCGACATTGGGATTACCTTCAGCCCATTTGGCTACACCTTCAACATCGACAATCCCGGCGATATTAGTACCGCAATGGCAGATGTAAACGCCAACTTTTTCTTTTTGCTCTTTTGATTTATTCATTGATTTTCACTCCTCTGACATTTTCAGCATCAGCAAGCCCATTCTTCTTCTGGTGCTTCATCAGTGATCTTTGCGAGTGCTGGTTGGGCGGATACGATCTCTTTTCCGAAACCAAGCTCTTTTTCAGGGATCCCAAAAGCAAGTCCTATGAGTTGTGTAAAGTAGATTATAGGAATGTTGTATTTTGTTCCATAATGAGCATTGACTGCGTTCTGGTAGGCATCCAGGTTGAGCTGGCACATCGGGCAAACTGTGCTGATTAGGTCTGCCCCATTGTCATCTGCGTTTTTCAGAAGACGCCGGATGAGTTCCAGGGCTGTTTGCTCACTGATTTGTGTCATATGACCACCACAGCATTGCGCTTTAAGGGGGAAGTAGACAACGGTCGCACCTAAAGCAGTTAACAATGTATCCATTGATGTTGGTTGTTCAGGATCATCAAAGCTATCCATAGTAGAGGGTCTGGGGATCAGGCAGCCGTAATAGGGAGCAACCTTTAACTCGTAAAGCGGTTTTTGGACTTTTTCTTTGATGGCTTCAAGTCCAACATCTTGGACGATAATCTCAAGTATGTGATGGATGCTAACAGATCCAGGTTGGTATTGAAGTCCTCCTGCCTTAAGTGCAGTATTGACTTTGTGATTAATTTCCTCGTATTCCCCCATGTTATGGTCAGTCTTTTTCAGGTTTAGGAAACAGGCGCTGCAAGGAGCTACCAATTTTTCAAATCCGTTCTGTTGAGAAGCGATGGCTAAATTGCGTCCCACCAGGGCATATGCCGGGATATCATTGATCGAGAAATATTCAGTCGCTCCACAGCAATTCCAATCCTCAACTTCTACTAGTTCGAGACCAAGAGGTTCAGCAATGGACATCAATGAGGTGTGGTAAGCGCGGGCATTTCTTTCCATTGAGCAGCCAGGGTAGTATCCGTATTTCATGCTTCACCTCCAAGCTCTTTCGACTTCTTGAGTATCGCTTTAAGCTGATTGATTCCCTTTATTTTTGGTGGGGTGAGACCCATACGTCCCTTAGCAATCATTTGCAAACCCATACCAGCTGCCATTTTAACCGCACCCAAGGGATGATAGCGAAGGTGATATTTCATCGCTATTCCTAATTCAAAGCTGCGGCCATGATTCTCAACAAAATCAATGAATGTCTCAGAAAACTCAGGAGCTTTTGCTTTGTTTGTTTTCTGGTAATGACCGGCTTTGATCGCCATGCGTTTTAAGGCATACATGATATCGGTTATGTGAATGTCTTGTGGACATCGAGTCATACAGTAGTAACAAGAAACACAATACCAGGGTGTATTGCTTGTTAATACCTCTTCTCTCATGCCCCCGTCAATCATCGCAAATATTTTCCGGGGGGAATGGTCCATATCAGCTCCGGAAGGACAAGAACCACCACAAGTACCGCATTGGATACAGGTGTTTAGATTTGCCCCGAGTCCTGAAGTCTCTGCAACGACTTCCTCTAAAAGAGAGGTGGTTCGAGTAGCCAAAGTTTGAGACATAATATCCTCCCTGTGATTGGATGGAATCCGATTATTCAATTGTTAGGAATGCATTTTGGAAACCGGTAATGAAGGCAAGGCGGGATTACCAATAAAAGTCAAAAGAAATATTTCACAAGCATTCTTACCTGTAGTATAGCAAATTTATCCATAATTGAAGGTGATGAATATCATATTAATTACTTATCATTGTATATTAATTTGTGGTCTTTGAATCAGATAAAAGAAAGCGATGGTAGGCATGTTATTAACGTTGAAAAAGAATATTTAACAATTTGTTCCCTGTTTCTAGAAACACACTGATAGGGTGATGCTAATTGTTCCTGCCGAGATTTGAAAGAGAAAAGGTTATCGCATAGGGTAAAATAGGTGTTAATTTGATTTAAATGGAGAACTGATTTATTAACTCGTAAGATGTTATATAAAGAGCATATCTACATTGCATATGCCGGGGTCTAGTGACTTATCCTTTCACTCCCACCATCACTAATAAAATAATATGGAGGATGTATTATGAAACAAGGGAAATCGCTTGAAGAAAAGGCGATAAATACAATCCGGTTTTTATCTGTCGATGCAATCCAAAAGGCAAACTCAGGTCATCCCGGATTGCCGATGGGTACTGCTGCTTTGGCTTATGCATTGTGGACCCGGCATTTACGCCACAATCCCAGTAATCCGAATTGGTCTAATCGAGACCGGTTTATTTTATCTGGGGGACACGGCTCCATGTTGTTGTACTCTTTATTGCACTTGACCGGGTATGCTCTCTCTCTAGACGAATTAATGAAATTTCGACAGTGGGGGAGTTTAACACCAGGACATCCTGAATATGGATTAACCCCTGGCGTAGAAACAACCACTGGACCTTTGGGTCAAGGATTTGCAAATGGTATCGGGTTCGCAATAGCGGAAGCCCATCTTGCCGCAATCTATAATCGTCCGGATTTTCCCATTATCAACCACTATACCTATGGAGTGGTGACCGATGGAGACTTAATGGAAGGGGTAACTTCTGAAGCAGCATCTCTAGCGGGCCATTTGCGTTTAGGGAAAGTGATTTATTTATATGACGATAACCGGATCACAATTGATGGGAGCACAGATTTAGCTTTTACTGAGGACAGAGGAGCTAGATTTGAAGCATATGGATGGCATGTTCTCAAAGTTGATGATGGAAATGATGTCAACGCCGTAGACCAGGCAATTCAGCAGGCAAAAGAGGATCCCCGTCCGTCTCTCATTGTTTGCCGGACGCATATCGGATACGGCCTGCCTACCAAACAGGACACAGCGGCTGCCCACGGCTCTCCTCCAGGAGATGAAGAATTGGATGCGGCCAAAAAAGCCTTGGATTGGCCTATCGAACCCCGGTTTTACATTCCAGAGGAGGTGCTGGATTTTTTCCGCAAAGCTAAAGTACAGGGATCGGAATTAGAAAATAACTGGAATGGGTTGTTTGCTTCATACAGGGCGAAATATCCCGATGAGGCGGCTGAATTAAAACGAAGATTATCAGGTGATCTGGCTGGCAATTGGGAAAAAGAAATTCCAGAATTTCCCGCTGATCCAAAAGGGATGGCGACCAGAGCAGCTTCCGGTAAGGTGATCAATGCGCTTTCTTCCGTTATTCCGGAATTAATTGGCGGATCGGCTGATCTTGCACCCTCGAACAAAACCTGGATAGATGGAAGCCCGGACTTTCAAGCTGATCAATATCAGGGCAGGAATTTTCACTTTGGGGTGAGAGAACACGGTATGGGCGCTGTGATAAATGGCATGGCAATTCACGGCGGGGTTATCCCATTTGGCGGTACTTTCCTGGTGTTTTCTGATTATATGCGGGGGGCGATTAGGATTTCGGCTTTATCACATATCCCGAGCATCTGGGTCTTCACCCATGATAGCATCGGGGTCGGAGAAGATGGGCCAACTCATCAGCCGGTAGAACATTTTGCTGCTTTAAGGGCGATTCCTAATTTAGTGGTTTTGCGACCGGGTGATGCAAATGAGGTGGCACAAGCCTGGGCATATGCTATTCGACAAAGGGAAGGGCCAACAGTGTTGGCGCTATCCCGGCAGTCCATACCCGTTCTGGACAGGTCTTTGTATTCTCCTGCTGAGGGTTTACAGCGGGGCGCTTATGTACTCGCTGATATCGGAGATCATGATCCAGAAATCATTCTGATGGCATCCGGTTCAGAAGTTGATTTAATCATTAAAGCAGGAGAAAGATTGGCTGCTGAGGGAAAAAACGTCAGGATGGTCTCATTTCCGAGCTGGGAGCTTTTTCGAAGACAGGAAAAATCATATCAGGAGTTGGTATTAAATCCAAAGATCAAAGCCCGCTTGGCTATTGAGGCTGGAGTAGCCCAGGGATGGAGAGAGTGGGTAGGAGATATGGGTGTAATTATATCCATTGACCGCTTCGGCGCATCCGCTCCAGCTGGGCGGATTTATAAAGAATTTGGACTATCTATTGATGAAGTGATTAGAAAATCGGAAGAATTATTAAGGAAGGTGGGGTGATGCGTATCGCAGTTGGAACTGACCATGGGGGATATCTTTTGAAAGAGATTGTTATTGCTGTTATCCGTGAGAAAGGTCATGAAGCCCTCGATTTCGGAACGGATTCCGAAGACAGGGTGGATTACCCGGATTTTGCTGAGAAAGTAGGCCGCGCCATTCAAACCGGAAAAGCTGTTCGGGGAATTGTCATCTGCGGATCCGGTGTTGGAGGATGTATTGCTGCCAATAAGATGCAAGGAATTTATGCAGCGATTTGCCATGATGTATACAGTGCAAAACAAGGTGTTGAGCATGATGGCATGAATGTCCTTTGCCTCGGTGGACGGATTGTCGGAACAGAACTGGTAAAGGTGTTGGTCCAATCTTTCCTAGAAGGAAGATTTGTAGGAGAAGATCAAGGACAAGAACGTTATAAGCGCCGGGTAGAAAAAGTTAAAAAGCTTGAAAAAGAAGGAAAACAATCATGACCTCCACAATACTGAAACTTAACCAGATTGGCCAATCAATCTGGTACGATAACATTGAAAGAAAATTGCTAAAGGACGGTACTCTGGAAGGCATGGTTAGTCGAGGTGAAATTCGAGGGATAACGTCAAACCCTAGTATTTTTAATAAAGCGATCAGCCAGTCTGATGAATATGATGAAGATATCAAATCCCTCACTCGGGAAGGTTTGTCCAGAGAGAATGTTTACGAACGGCTGGCGATCAGTGATATACAGGCAGCAGCTGATCTGTTTCGATCTTTGTATGATCAAACCGATGGAGGTGATGGGTATGTAAGCCTGGAGGTTAATCCCTACCTTGCTCATGATACGGTGAAGACGATTAGTGAGGCAAATAGGCTTTGGAACGATGTAAACCGGCCCAATTTAATGGTGAAAATCCCGGCCACAAAGGCGGGTATACCAGCAATCACTGAAACCATAGCCGCTGGGATTAATGTTAATGTCACTTTAATATTTAGCCTGGATCGTTATCGTGAAGTAAGAGAAGCATACCTGGCAGGTCTTGAAAAAAGAGCATCCGCGGGAAAACCAATTGAAAATATTGCATCTGTGGCTTCATTTTTCATCTCCCGGATTGATACGAAAGTGGATAAACAGCTGGAATCCCTCCTGGATACAGCCATTCCGGACCAAAAGAGTCAAATCGAACAGCTGGTGGGAAAGACGGCTGTGGCGAGTGGAAAATTGGCGTTCCTGGATTACGAAGATACCTTTGGGGAGAAAGGAACCCGGTATGGAAAACTCAAAACCCTGGGAGCAAAAAGGCAGCGGGTCTTATGGGCTTCCACCAGCACAAAAAATCCAGCTTTTTCAGATACAAAGTATGTAGAGGAAATGATCGGTCCATTAACAATCAATACAGTTCCTCCGAAAACCCTGGTAGCTTTTCTGGATCATGGTGTAGTAGAACAGACAATTGATCATGATTTCGAAGCTGCACGCAATGTGATGGCAGGTTTATCCGGGTTGGGTATTGATCTTGATCAGGCCACTCAAGAGTTGGAAACCGAGGGCGTAAAATCTTTTGCTGACGCGTATACATCTTTGTTGGATTCGCTGCAAAAACGGATGCATGATTTCCAGAAATGAGAGATTACCTTACCAGGGTAGATAGCAATTCCTGTTATGAATAAAACTCGATCCGAAGATGATTTTGAGTGGAACAAGGAAATCTGGCTGGCAGCAGAAATGTTGACTTCTCCCCGGGCAGTTGAACGGGAAGAAGCTCTTGACTATCTGGTAGAGCATGGTGCGCCTTCGAAATCTCCCCTGATTGCCTATCTGTTGGCAACAAGACTTTCTGATCCGGATCTTGAAGTGCGCTGCCTTATGGTCAAAGCCTTGGGAGTTGTTTTAACAAATGCAGTACAGGGAGAGCAATTACCAGATCAGGTACTCAGACAGCTGCAAGGTTTCCTTGCCTATTTGAACAAGGAACAGATTCTAGATTTATTGGAAGTTTCCGAGCGATATCTCTCTGCTGAGGAAAGCCTAATCGAAATCTTTAAATTATGCTCCTATGCAGGAAATGTGCTGAGTGGTATAGTGAACGACCGAAAAATATCCTTGGAAATCAGGCAGAAAGCAACATATTTCTGCGGAGAGGCTGGATTTCTAGAGACAATTACAACACTTCAAGCCCTGGTAATGCGAATTGAGAAGAGGAAGCAGGTCTTACACAGATCTCCTTTAAGAAAAAAAGCCCAGGATGAAAGACAACTCTATCCTTTTGCGGTTGCTGCGCTGGAGAAATTAGGTAAAAGTCCTTCAGCAGGAAGGGAAACAATATGATTAGAAAGCAGCCGATAATTCTCTCAATTATATTCTTGGGATTAGGTGGAGTGTTATTCCTGGCAGGAACCAGTCTTGTGCAGGCATCTGATTCCTTTCAACAGCCGACAGTAGCGATCGCTACTGTTACCGGGACACCCAGGGGACCAATCGCTATTGTTTATTCTGATCCAGAGGATCAAATTAATGTTCGATCTGGTCCAGATGTCTTTTACCCCAAAGTGGGTGTTTTAATCAATCGTCAGGAAGTGCCTGCTCTGGCAAAAACAGAGGGTGGGACCTGGATTAAGATTGTGTATCCAGGTGTGCCTGAAGGTGTAGCCTGGGTTTATGCTCCCTATGTGCGTGTTACAGGAGAGCTGCCGATTGTTCCTAAACCTCCCACGCCCACTCCTGAAACAACACCGACTATAGATCCAACCCTGGCATCCCAGTTTATCTCAGAAATTCCCCCAACCAGAAAGCCTACCTTTACACCTCCTCCTCCTTTAATTATTCCAACCTATGCTTCCTCTCCGATAACGAGTGGGCCTGGAGGTCTTCCCAGCGGATTTATAATCTTGGGGCTGGTATCTATCGGAGTGTTTGGTCTAATAGTCTCGTTTTTACGCCGGTCCTAATTCAGAAATGGATTAAATAAAAAAAACCAGGATTTTTTAAAAATCCTGGTTTTTTTTATTTATTTGAAAAAACTCATCCACATCCTGTTGAGGGGTCACATCCTGCGCAGCCAGCAGCGGCTGTTATGGATTCATCTCTTTCTATTTGGAAACCGGTCCGGCCATTTTCTTCTACATATTTTACGGTTGCTTTCTGAAGGTATGCCAGGGATTGGTCATCCACGACGACCTGCACGCCATGACTTGAATAAACCTGGTCGCTGTCACTGACCTTGTCATCCAGAGACATGCCGTACTGGGGACCCCCTCAACCAACGCCTGAGATGAAGATTCTCAGGGAATGATCGGTTAGATTTTGGTCTTTTATCAAAGACTTAATTGCGATGGCTGCTTCAGGAGTCAAAGAGATATTTTGTGTATTTTCCATTTTTGTCCTATCGATTGAAATTTGTAAATGAGTGTAAGGCATTGTAGCAGGATTAAGAGTTATGTCAACTGTGGATGACGGGTAGGTAATTGCCCGCTTGGACTGTTACAGAGTTTCATCGACCGTTTAGAAACCAACTAGTTTAAGTTTTTTTGCCGGCTGCCCACCACTTTAATACCCTTAATGCGCGCAAAGTGTTCAATTTGCTGGGTTTTCCGGCTTGTTCGAGATCAAAGAATACTTTCCCGTTAGGTCCCCGGTAAGCTAACCAGCGCTGGTTTTTCTTCTGTTTACTCAATAAAAGCTGAATAGCATCTTCAAACCGCGTATCGCGGTCCGCCTCCGCGGTTTGAAAATAATCCAGTGCCCGCAGGAAGTCATAATACCAGCGGGGAGGAAAAGGAAACCGCGTCATCTGGTCTTTGACAATTTCCCCGGTTTGGTGAGATTGGTAAAGTTTGTGCTGGAGGAGAAATTCGTGGGCTTTAATCCTGACTGATGTGATATCTCTCACTTGGTCTGCATAAGCATCTTGATAGGCCAATAGGCCTTCCAGGGCAGAAATGGTCGTGTGAAATGAACTGTGAGTGGCTCCTTTATAGGATCTGCAATTCCACCCGCCATCTGCCATTTGTTGTACCAACAAGTGATCAGCCAGCCTGTGAATCCGTTCATCCGGATAGGAATAATATGCAAGGATAGAAAGAATCATGCCAGTAATACAAGTTTCACTGTATTTGGAGCTTGCAGAGAAATTTATCCCGCCATCTGGCTCATAAAATCCACCTTCAATCAACTGTTTACAGCCTTTCTGAGCTTCTTGATTCTCGGGCGGCAATCCAAGACGTCTCAACCCAAGAAGGGTATAGGTAGTGGAGATCCATTTGGGTGAATACAATCCTGCTCCCCATGTTCCCGCCGCATCTTGGTGGGATAACAATCTTTTTCCCCAGCCTTCATCAGGGATCTTATTTCTCTCTTTTAAATAAATCGCTGGATCTTCATCCAGAAGATCGCGAAGTACCTGCCAGCGAATACAGGGATCACTGGATAGCAGCCATTCCAGAGTGTCTTTTTCAATTTTCATCTTAATCCTTCCGAGCCTGATTATTGTCGCCAGGTATTTAAGATCAAAGATAATAAACCGTCATTAGTCTTGGATATTCATGATAATGATTAGAACTTTGTAATAAATTGTAATGCAGAATATACACGATTTATGGGAATGATATAATCCTCCAGGTATTCCAGGTAACTATAAGGACTGTGATCTGATATGGAAGCGAGAATAGAGAAAAGGGTGTTATTAGCTGTTCTGGCTCATCCGGACGATGAATCTTTCGGAATGGGTGGAACCTTAGCGAAATACGCTGATGATGGAACAAGTGTACATCTCATCTGTGCTACGCGCGGGGAAGCGGGAGAAGTGGATCCGGAATTCCTGGAGGGACAGTCGTCCATTGCTCATCTGAGGGAGATGGAATTACGCTGTGCGGTAGAGAAACTTGGTCTAAGAGAAGTTCATATATTGGACTATCGCGATTCCGGCATGTCTGGCAGTGCCGATAATAAAAATCCTGAAGCGTTGATAAACGCGCCACTTGACCAGGTAGCAAAGGAAATTGCAAAGTACATCCGGCGAATTAAACCGCAGGTTATTTTGACTTTTGATCCCATTGGGGGATATCGTCACCCTGACCATATTTTTATCCATCAAGCCACGACAAAAGCGTTTTATTTGGCTGGAGACCCTGCCTTTAAGAGTTCTTTCCCATCGTATAAACCTGAAAAATTGTATAACCACACCATCCCGCGTAAATTTATTCGGTTTTATGGGCGTCTCTTGCGTTTAGCAGGCAAAGACCCCAGCAAATTTGGAAAGAATAAGGATGTTGATCTGACTCAATTGACTGGGCAAGAATTTCCGATTCACGTGAGGATAAATTATGCATCCGTTAAAAATAAAAAAGACGCTGCAGCAGCCTGTCATGCCAGTCAGGGTGGTGCTGGTTTAACCGGAGGTGTTTTCCGCTGGTTATTGTGGTTGATGGGGGCTAAACCGGAGGATCAGTTTATGCAAGCTTATCCTGAGCCGGATCTTGAACAAATTTCTGTCAAAAAAGATCTATTTTCCTAAATGTTTTTCAGGTTCCTGTCAGAAGCGTTCCTATATCTCAATGCAAAAACACCTCCGTCATTCATAAAATTGGAGGTGTTTTTATTTGTGTCCTGATTCAATTGCCCAGTACAGCTTGGGCAATTTGCTCGTACTAAATCCAACTTCTAGATCAGCTTAGGGTTCCTCGTAAGTGACGATGATCTTAAGTGTGCCTCTGAAGACATCGGCTATCCCGTCTCCGTCAGTATGCATATCCTTAAACTGCAGCCGTATTTGAAATAAATCACCTACCAGGGCATCCTGGATGCCACTTATTCCAAAAACGCTCAGAGCTTGCTCGGTGCTGTCATTCAATTTTGCTTCATTGCAAAATCGAACAATTGCATTGGTAACGCCGGCAGGTTTAAAGTCTTCGAAACCTACTATATCGTATTTATGAACATATGCCCGCAAACATCCCAGGCTGCCAAAAGGATCTCCTAATGTATCGAAACTTACTGGAGCCAACTTCGCGGAAAGAATGGTTGCGCCGTTGGGTATACCGCTTACATTAAAAGTTATAAAACCTTGCAACCCGACATCATTAGAGGTATCCCCGGCATTGTTTGCATTGGTGCGGACATCAAGTCCATCTTCAACCTGCCCCCGACTGGCAAGAAGAATTTCAACTGTCGTTACAGTTGGTGCAGGCTCCTCAACCTTGATCTCAACCCAGAACAAACCGCTGGTACTGTTTTCAATGCCAAAAAGCACATCGGAAGGATCTCTTAACTGCCAGTTTCCTCGGAATGTGCCGGTAGTAGCTGGTGCTGTCAGATCAACAGATATATCTACACTTTGTCCCGGGTTGACAGTTCCTGATGTAAGTTGAACTGAAGCAGGAGCATCCATCGCATCACCGCCCGAAAACACAATATCGTACCCGGATGTCCAGGCACAAGATCCAACATTTTTTAGCCGCCAGGTTTTTGTAAATGTTTCCCCGGGTTCAAATATTGTGCCATCTGGGATAGAGACATCCGATACAAATTTCGCTAAATTGCAGGGAATCGGTGTATCCGAGGGGGTTGGGGTATCCGGTTCAGGTGTATCTGAGGGCGCCAGAGTATCAGTCACCTCTGAATTGGGATCAGGGGTGTCGGTAGGGTCAGCAGAGTCTGTCTCGCTGGGTGGAGGTTCGGCAGCAACAGTTTCAGCTACTGACGTATTTATAAGTGCAGTTTTTTCTGCCGGAGACACAGTATCCTGCGGCATATTGCAAGAGCTTATGATCAGGGAAAGCAGGAGTAGGAAAATCAAGATGATTTTATTTTTGATTCGCAAGATAGCACCTCCCTCAGGGGATGATTGAACGATCAAGTATTGTTGCCCCTTGAGAATAATAGGCGGGGCTATTTTTCTATTGTAGTCTTTTTTTGAGTACCTAGCAATAGGCTGTTATTGTATATCTTCTTATAAAAATAATCCTGAGAAACAGAATTAATGATCGCGAGTAATAATTCGAAAGAAAACAAACTTCACGTTATTCAAGTGATCTATCGCCGATTATTTTCAGGAATTTCGGTCAGGAACAAGATAGATGCCGGGTATGCTGACAAGCGTTGTAATACCCTTGATGATCATATTACTGAAAAAAATTGAGATCACAATGGAGGTAGGAAATAATTTCCAAAATGCCAGAAAACTAAACAGGAAACTGTCTAGGGGAATACTAAATAAATTACTGAATAAGACACGGACCCATTGGTATTTTTTGGTTACTTTTTCAACCCAGAATCTATATCCTTCGGTGTCGATCAGCTCAGATACCACTTCAGCGATAATTGAGGCAGCGACGATGCGCCAGATCGGAGAAAGCACCATTCCGAACTCTTCCTGCGGACCGATAGTTAAATCCGGAGGTAGCAGCGATACGACTCTGAAAAATAGGGCCATGATGATATTGATTCCTGCTGCAGCGAAAATTAGAATTCGGGCAGCTTTGATTCCGGCAACTTTGTGGACCATGTCCCTTAACGTAAACGTCAGCGGATAAATAAATGTTCCGGCATCGATAGAATAACCTGCAATCATCACAATACGTAGACTGGCAATATCGGACATCATTTGAGCAGCAACATACAATACCGATACCAGAATTGCAGCTGTCAACAGATCACGTTTTTGTTCTTTTACCATTAGATATAAGCAGTTTTTTCGGTTATGGTTTGAGATTCAATAAAACTAGGATTTGATATTGTTTAATGCTTGCTGGATATGGACTGCATTTTTGTTAAGTTCATCCCGGGTCGGAAGTTCAGCATATCGGGGGCTGAAGTCAAAACCAAATCCATCTCCTTTATAACGAGGAATGATATGCAAATGAAAATGTGGGATTTCCTGCATTGCTACTTTGCCATCTGCTAGAAATAAGTTGATTCCTTCACAGTGGATTCCGCTGTTCCGCACTGCTTGGGCTAACTTCTGCGAAATGCCAAAGATGTGCTTTACTGTCTTAGTCGGCAGATCGTTGAAATCAGAATAGTGCTCTTTTGGGATAACCAGCATGTGACCTGGAGTAAAGGGTTGGATATTCATTATTCCGGTGCAGATCTCATCCTTATATACCACTGTGCCAGGTAATTCACCAGCCAAAATTTTACAAAAAGGGCAATTTTCCACATCGGTCTCCTTTCTTTGCTTCACGTATTCCCTCAATGCTGGTTCAGATCTTTATCAAATCAGGTTCAACTTCATAGAATTGATTTACTGGTTTTTATCAGCTTTATCTACTGCGGATGTAATTTCTCTGGTAATAATTAGCCTTTTTACTGCATCAATCTCCGGACCCCATAATGCATCCCCAGCCTGATAGGGAACGGAAGCTCTGATACATTGGAAAGCCGCATTGGTTCCAATTCCGAGTTTGGTATGAGGCATCTCGCGGATCCGGATATCAAGAGCCCGGGCGGCTGTATAGAGCTCAATTGCCAACACATGAGTTGTGTTGTTTATAATCTGGCGCGTGTGTCTGGCAGCGGTCATAGAATTTGCATTATGATCCTCTTGCGCAGCTGATGTAGGGAGGGAATAGGTGGAATCTGGTGTTGCCAGGGATCGACTTTCCAGAACCAGGGAAGCAGCAGTATATTGGGGCATCATCATGCCCGAGTTCAAACCGGCATCCTGATGTTGATCAACCAGCATTGAGGGAAGGTTTTCGTTTAACCTGCCATCTGTCAAGCGGAACACACGGCGTTCGGCAATTCCGGCTATTTCTGTCATGGCTATTCCCAAATAATCCATTACGAGTCCAACAGGTTCGCCGTGGAAATTTCCTCCTGATATTGCTTCTCCTTCGTCAAATAATAGTGGGTTATCAGTCGCCGCGTTGATTTCACGGCTGATAACTCCGGCAGCAAAGGTCAGTATTTCCCGCACAGGACCCTGAACCTGAGGGCTGCAGCGCAGCGAATATGCATCCTGAATCTTATTGGTAGAATCCAATAAGGTGCTGCCCCTGGTAAGCTCGAGTACCCTTTCTGCAACGGCTATTTGGCCCGGATGTTGGCGGGATTCGTGGATGCGGGGATCAAAAGCGCTGGAAATACCCAGCAACGCTTCCAAACTCATTGACAGACTAATTTCTGCAACGGAGAGTAGATTTTCTGCATCACAGCAGGCAAGGGCGGCAATGGCTGCGGAAAAAGTTGCTCCATTATTTAAGGCGATTCCTTCTTTTGCCTCTAGAATAATTCGCGGTATGCCGGCTTTACTCATCGCCTCTTTACCGCTCATTTGTTTACCCCTAAACTCCGCGAAACCGGATAACTCATCGAGATCCTCTTCATCAGTTGATAGAACCAACGCGAGGTGTGATAGGGGAGCAAGATCTCCTGACGATCCGAGCGATCCCTGGGAGGGGATGGCTGGATGGATACCGCGGTTTAACATCTCCAACAGGGTTTCAACAAGCAGTGGGCGCACTCCGGAAAATCCTTTCGCCAGCGTGTTTGATCGGATCAGGATGGCTGCCCGTACGACTTCACTGGGTAAAGGGTCTCCTGTCCCAACTGAGTGACTGAGGATCAAATTCCGGTTTAGCAACCTGGTTTCATGGCTGGAAATCTGCCGGTCTGCAAAGATCCCAAAGCCTGTATTTATTCCATAAACAGGTTCTCCCCGTTTGATGATTTCTTCGACCCATTCACGGGATTGATGGATTTTATCCGCAGCTTCCCGGGAGAGAGATATTTTTTCACCCTCGATCGCTACCCGCCTTATCTCTTGAAGTGAAAGTGATTTTCCGTCAATAGGAATCATAAAAAGTGGACCTCAGAATTAGGGTTGCTTAAGAAGCGTTTTCACCAGGGAATGGATATCTCACATACATGTTCTGGATCTTTGTCTATATATTTATACATCGTCACATTCGTGAATGGTTCACCGAGAATATTGTCATGAATTGCCCAGGACCGCAGTCGAATTTTACCAGCTGCACCTGGTTGCCGAAAAGGGGTGCTGTTATCCAGGAGTGGAATAAGTTCACCATTTGGGGCAAATCCTTGTTCAATCCTCGTCATAAATCTTTTACCTGATTGGTATAAGAAGCCATATTTCTCAAATATGAGCGCTACATGATAATAAAGCGGTTCGACAAAAAATAGATCATGTCCCATGCTGGCAGTAAAACATTCAAATTCCAGCAAAGATTCCTTAAATAAATGAGGTCCCTGGTAAATCTGCCCCGGGGCAAGTCCTGCCTGAAATGCCTTTTCTTCTGCAATCAGATTTCGGTGGGTGATACCGAAACTAGTTTTCGATCCGTCAGGAAGACGGTCCACATCATAACGTGTTGAGTTCACGTCATTCATGCCGTACAAAAGAATATGCAACTGTCCATGAATTGTGTCTGTGATATGGCCAAACAAAATTGGATCTTGTGCCTCCGCAGAATGATAAAGAGCGATCTCTACATCCGAAGATCCGGAAGGGCAGTGAAGCTGAATAAGGTCTCTGCCTTGAGAGTCCCGTAAATCTTCCCTGACATTAAACATTTCCAGTAATTCCGGAGGAACAATATTTTGGTAGATGTCCCTTTTTTTATCGGCTGGAAGCTGGTTTAATCCGGCGATGGTTGATGGAAGACTCATTATATTTTTAGCCCAATTACGGGGAATGAGAATTGGTTTATAAACCAAGCTGTCTGCGATCGCGTTCTGCTTCGCGTTGTGCATCTCGTTCAGCAATTTTTTTCCGTTTATCTCTCAGCTTTTTACCTTTCGCAACCGCGATTTCTACTTTCGCTACTCCGTGGACCAGATAGACCCTTAATGGCACGATCGTATGACCTTTAATTCTTACTTTATCCCAAAGGTCAAGGATTTCCTTTTTGTGCAAGAGGAGTTTCCGGCGCCTTTTGGGATTGTGATTATACAAACTTGCTTGCTCATAGGGATGAATATAAGAATCTATCAGCCAAGCTTCTTCGCCATCTACCTGGATATAAGCCTGATCAATACTGATCTGATGATTGCGTATAGACTTGATTTCTGAACCTTGCAGGACAATACCGGCTTCGTAGGTATCCAGAATGTGGTAATTAAAATATGCTTTTTTGTTCTTAGTAAATGTCTTCACACTCATGAGTAGAATTTTAGCACAGATTGGATTTCAACTCAGATTTTAGTCAATTTCTATCCTTGTCCCGTGTCCGGTATTATGCCAATCACAGTGGTTTTTATAGGGAGGATCATAGGCAGGGTTCACCCAGCGGAAAATCCATTTCGCGTCACAATTTCTCATATTTACGCAGCCATGGCTCATTTTATTTCCGAAATTATTATGCCAATAGGTACCATGGAAAGCGACGCCAGTATCGTAGATAAAAAATGTTGTCCAGGGAACTCCGGGGAGAGTATAGCTGCCAGGAGCGCCGGTTGCGACCACACCACCCATATGCTTTGAAGGGTATTTTGAGGTGACAAAAAAGGTACCTCGAGGTGTCGCTGTTGCATTAGGATGTTTTAAGGACACTTCTTTATAACCAAGCCCGGAGGATATTTTTGTGTTAAAGACAAGTTTGTCTCCCTCAAAAGCGGAGAGAGTTTGATCTTTGAGAGAGATCTTGATGTGCTTCTGTTCCGGAGGAACGTGGATACTGGTTGGTAGATATTCAACATCTTGAACGGGACGGAGATGTTCTTGGCGAACGTGGTAGACAAGAGATTTGGAAAGTTGTGAGGTGAGTTCATACCAATCTTTCCCGTCAGGTCCCTTTTTAATCCCGGTCAGCCAATGGGTGGTTTCATAATACAATCTGTACTTCTTTTTCCATCCCGCATAATCACTAAAGGTTAACGCTTCTGTGTACGGCACGGTAATCTCCGCCAGTCTGCCACAATCTGTTATGGAAAGAATCGGCTGATTCAAGCGGTATTTTGTTCGTTGGACGTACACTCCGGGTAAATATCCACCCCACACCCGATACCACAGCTGAGGAGCAGTATCCTCAGATATTATCACCTGCTCGTAATAGAGATGCAGCAATTCATCAAAGACCGTTTCGCGCACGATCTCGCTGTCATAGCTGGGCTCTTGAAAAACCGGAGTGATTTTATTATCAGAAGCGATTCTGCCGATTAAACCTTGAATCCGCCTGGTTTGTTTTGTTTGGAAACCAGGGGAAAACCCTGCGCCAAGTAACCCCAGCAGGGAGATTCTAAGAAAATTCTTGCGAGAGATGGTAGTCAAATCAAACCCTCCAATGAAAATTCTATCGAAGTTAATAGATTATTTCAAGCCATGTAATTTATTTAAGGAGAAAGAGTTGTCTGTAATTGCCTGAAGTTGAGTTGATATCGGTATAATATGGATAGAACCGAGAGGGTATATGGTTTTTCAGCCAAACTATCAAGATTTATTGATATCAGGTGACCTGGAAAAGAGAGCCGCAGATTTTCAACGCCGATTAAAAGATTGTGATCTCTGTCCCAGGAATTGTGGTGTAAATCGAATAGAGGGAGAAACCGGTGTCTGTGGTGTGGGCAATCAGGTCTGGGTTAATTCTTATGGACCTCATTTTGGAGAAGAAGATCCGCTGCGGGGATGGCAGGGATCCGGAACTATATTTTTCAGCGGTTGCAATCTAAATTGTTTATATTGTCAAAACGCTGATATCAGCCAGAAACTTAGTGGATCTGAAATCTCTGCAGAAGTTCTAGCAGATATAATGCTGGAGTTGGAGAGCAGGGGATCTCATAATATTAATCTAGTTTCTCCCACGCATGTCGCTGCTCAAATTACCCAGGCAATTTATATCGCTGCTCAACGCGGATTACACCTTCCGATTGTGTATAACACTGGAGGATATGATTCCATTCAAACCTTAAAAATGCTGGATGGAATCATTGATATCTATATGCCAGATATGAAGTATAGCCAGCCAGAAATTAGTGAGAGATTGTCCGGCGTATCTGACTATCCATCTGTAAATCAACTTGCAGTCAAGGAGATGTTCCGGCAGGTAGGAGATCTGGTACTTTCGCCCCCTGGAATTGCTAAACGGGGACTTCTTATTCGCCATTTGGTATTACCGGGCAACTTGGCAGGGTCTAAGGCAATTTTGAGGTTCCTCGCCAGTGAGATTTCACAGAATACTTATCTGAATATAATGGATCAATACCGACCAGCCTATTTAGCTGAAAGACACAGCGAAATAAATCGCAGAATCACTTCGGACGAGTACCAGGTAGTAATTGAAGAGGCGCTGAGTTTGGGTTTAAAACGGTTGGATAAACCCTAAATTCTATCCGTTTCATCCAGTGACTGAGAGGTTGGACAATATCAGGTTAAATAGCGGTCAAAATCCATCCTGATGTTATAATACGACCAACTAAAAAAGGTTTAAGAAAAGTTCCAAAAAATCAAATTATTTCAAGGAAAAATACCCCGGCTTTGGAGGTTCACTATGTCAGGACACTCAAAATGGTCAACCATAAAACATAAAAAAGCCCAGACGGACGCCCGCCGCGGTGCAGCTTATACAAAACTTGCCAAGGAAATTCAAATCGCTTCCAGGGAGGGCGGTGGTGATCCGGATGTCAATTTTGGGTTGCGTTTAGCTATTGATCGAGCGAGAGACGCCAATATGCCTAGTTCGAATATTGACCGGGCGATAAAGCGCGGAACAGGGGAAGATCGAGATGCGGCCAGTATGGAAAAAATTCACTATGAGGGTTACGCGCCCCATGGTGTGGCAGTGATCATGAATTGCATTACTGACAACAGAAATCGAACCGTGGCAGATATCAGACATGTGCTGTCAAAACACGGAGGCAGCATGGGGCAAGAAGGGTCTGTTTCCTGGCAATTTACGAGGAAATCCTATTTTAATATCCCCTGCGGCAACTATACCCTTGACGATTTATTTGAGATAGCAATTGCGACAGGGGCTGATGATGTAGTTGAGGAAGATGAATATTTTGAGATTATTGGTCCTGTCGAAATATTTAAAAAGATTCATGATCGCTTAAATGAAGCGGATATTACCCCGGAAGGCTCTGGTCTAAGAATGGACCCAAACCAGGAAGTAGAGTTGAACCTGGAAGATACCTTGCAGGTTATGAAGACTATTGATATCCTGGAAGAGCTGGATGATGTCCAGGAAGTTTATTCAAACCTGAAAATTTCCGATGAAGCTCTGGAAGGAATAGTGTAGTTGATTGTTAAATCGAGGGTTGTGATTGGGATTGATCCCGGATTTGCCATCACCGGATACGGACTTGTTCGAGAGCAGGAGAATGGAGACCTGGAGTGGATTTCGCACGGTGTGGTGACAACACCGAGTGATTGGGATGAACCCAAGCGTTTACTTCAGCTTTACCAGAACTTATGCGAGATTCTTAATACCTATAAGCCTGACTGCTGTGCTGTGGAAAAGCTGTTTTTTCAGAAAAATGTCAGAACGGCGATCAGCGTTGGGCAGGGAAGGGGCGCTGCTTTGATCGCTGCTGCAGCTTCTGAATTGCCGGTTGGTGAGTATACACCTTTAGAGGTTAAACAGGCAATTGTGGGGTATGGGAATGCCGATAAACAACAAGTCCAGCAGATGGTAAAAGTACTCCTGGGTTTGAGTGAAATTCCTCAACCGGATGACGCTGCTGATGCATTGGCGGTTGCTATTTGTCACCTGCATTCAACCAGAAGAAATCACATATCAAATTATGATTAATCAAGACATTTTTCTTCGTTTTGGGGCTGCTTTACTAATCGGTGTATTGATCGGTATGCAGCGGGAATACGCTTACAGTTCAAGCAAAGAGGGAGGGTTATTTGCCGGGGCAAGGCAAGAACTTTTGCCTTGCTGAGCTTGTTCGGGGCATTAGCGGCTCTACTGGCAGATCTTTTTTTTACACCCTGGGTGTTCATTGGACTAATTATTCTCTTTGGTGTTATGGTCATTGTGAAGCGTTATCTACAGGGAAAATTGCGATTATTTTGGCTGCAATTTCAAATACAGCTGCGAAAGGAGTTCTGGTATTTTCACTTGGCTCTCGATCGCTGCGCAGATATATCTGGCCGGCCATGATTATCATGCTGACAATTGGTTTGGTTTTTGCATTTTTAGTCTGAGAATAAATATGATAGCCAGCATTCAAGGAAAAGTACTCTTATTAGGGGAAGATAACCTGGTAATTGATGTAGGCGGAATTGGTTACCTCGTATATGTCCCTAAAATTCTTCCAGCTACTTTGCGCCGGGGTGAGAAAGTATCATTGCTCACCCACCTGATTGTCAGGGAAGATTCCCTAACACTCTTTGGTTTTCAAGACCAGGAAGAGGTTTTTCTATTTCAACAGTTGATTAAAGTAAATGGGGTAGGTCCAAGGTTGGCTCTGGAAACACTGTCCACTCATTCGCCGGATGTGATCAAACGGGCCGTTCTGAATAAACAGGAAGAAATTTTCTCCCAGGTATCAGGGATTGGGAAAAAAACTGCTCAAAAGATATTATTATCATTGGAAGATCGGATTCCATTCGATGATGATTTTGTTTTCTCACCTGAAATTGCAGGAATTAATGCCGAAGTACGGGAGGCATTAACGACTCTGGGGTACAGCGTTTTGGAAGCTCAAGCAGCCCTGCAGGCCATTCCTGATGATGCGCCGCTGGATATTGAAATACGACTGACTATCGCCTTGCGGCATTTCAGTTAAGGGGTATATCTGCTAGACAATCTGCCCACTATCAGTTATCATTTCAAAGGTTGAATTAAGGCTAGTTTTTATTGAAATAAACAGTTCTTTCGGAAGAAATTTTCTGAATTGAATTCAGGGTTTTACTCTAATGCTGGATTATCCGGGCAGTGGGAATAGCAACTCTGATTGTAGCGTTGTAGCTATTATCGTTATTTTTCTGCATCATTAACATTAGCGGAGGTATCGTGACCGAGTCTATAGATCAAATTACAGCTGAATTTAAAAAATTCATTGATGAATTTGAACCTCAGGCAGGTGTACAGAGTATTGGCACAGTGCTGGAAACGGGGGATGGGATTGCCAGGGTTAACGGACTATCTGATGTTCAAGCCCAGGAGCTGGTCCAATTTGAAAACGGGGTCTTTGGGACCGCGTTTAACCTTGAAAAAGATAATGTAGGTGTCATCATCATGGGGGAATATGATGAGATTGTTGAAGGCATGGAAGTCCGGTCGACAAACAGGATCATTTCTGTTCCTGTCGGAGATGGCTTGATTGGACGGGTTGTAAACGCGATTGGACAACCAATTGATGGAAAGGGACCCATTCATCACACTGGCTACCGTCCTATCGAAAGGATTGCGCCCGGTGTTATTGATAGGAAAGATGTGGATCAGCCTATCCAAACAGGGATAAAAGCAATTGACTCAATGATCCCCATCGGCCGCGGTCAACGGGAGTTAATTATTGGAGACCGGCAAACGGGAAAAACCGCCATTGCCCTGGATGCCATCATTAACCAAAAGGGTAAAGATGTCATTTGTATTTATGTTGCAATAGGCCAGAAAAAAGCCGGTGTTGCCAGAACTGTAGCAACTTTGGAAAAATATGGCGCTATGGATCACACCATCGTTGTATCCGCGTCTGCAGAAGAACCCAGCGCCCTCCAATATATTGCTCCCTATGCCGGATGTGCAATGGGGGAAGAGTTTATGGAAACCGGACGCGACGCGCTGATCGTTTATGATGATCTATCAAAACATGCCTGGTCGTACCGAGAACTCTCCTTGCTGCTCAGGCGTCCGCCTGGACGCGAAGCCTATCCAGGCGACTTATTTTATCTCCACTCTCGACTGCTGGAAAGAGCTGCCCGCCTGGCGGATCAATTTATCATTGTGCCAGGTGATTATAAGGAAGAACAGGCGGCTGTTGAGGACTCGGTTAACAAAAAAGTATATAGCGGACCGCTAGCTAAAGCGGATGCGGAAAAGGACCTGGAATCTAAATCCTCAACAAAAGTAGTAAAAGTGAAAGGTACAGGAGGCTCATTAACTGCACTTCCAATCATTGAGACTCTGCTGGGTGATGTAGCTGCTTATGTGCCCACTAATGTAATCTCAATTACAGATGGTCAGATCTATCTGGAAAACGACCTTTTTTATTCCGGAATTCGCCCGGCAATTAATGCGGGAATATCGGTATCTCGAGTTGGTGGTGATGCTCAATTAAAAGCCATGAAACAGGTAGCTGGCCAACTGAGGTTGGAGATGGCTGCCTTCCGGGAGCTGGCAGCTTTCGCTCAATTTGGCTCTGACCTGGATAAAGCCACCCAGGCGAGATTGGATCGCGGTCGTCGGTTGCGAGAAATCTTAAAACAGCCTCAATTTTCTCCTGTACCGGTTGCAAATCAAATTATAGTAATCTACGCCACCACACATGGTTATGCGGATGAAATTGGTTTGGACAAGATGGCTGAATGGGAAAAGGAACTGGTTCGTTTTATAGAATCAAGTCATCAGGACCTGATCACAGCATTGTTAATTGAAAAAGAACTGACAGAGAAAATAGAAAAACAACTCGTAGCAGCTTTGGAATCGTTTTCATAAGTACCTGAAAATTTAAGCTTATTTTGATATATCCTGCAGGCAGTAAATCAAATGGCAAATGCTAGAGAAGTCAAACAACGAATAAAAAGCGTCAAGAATATTTCTCAAGTGACCCGTGCTCTTCAAGCTGTCAGTGCAAGCAAGGTCCGTAAAGCCATAGACCAATTAGAGGATACCCGGCCGTACTCTGTTAAGGCTTGGCAGGTTCTTCAGCATATTGCCAAACAGCCAGATCGATCGACATTGCATCCCCTTTTGGTCGAGCATTCCTCAGTTAAACGCATTATCGCAATTGTAATCAGCAGCGATAGAGGTTTAGCCGGAGCATATAATTCCAATTTGATGCGGGAGGTGGAGATCTGGTCTAAATCAATCGAGGTCCCGGTGGAGTATATTACCGTAGGGAAAAGAGGGCGGGATCTGCTGCTTCGGAGGGGAAATGAAATCATGGCGGAGTTCAGCAATTTACCCACAATGCCGTCGTATAACGATATTTCACCAGTGGGGAGAATAGCAATCGACACATTCCTGAGGGATGAGGTCGAGGAAGTTTATTTGATTTACACCCAATTCATCAACCGAATGAATCACCAGCCGGTAGTAAAAAAGCTGCTGCCTTTGGAAACCGAGGTAGATGAAAGGGTAAAGAATTTTTATGAGACTGAACCATTGGTTGGCGGGTATATATTTGAACCGGACCAAAAATCGATCCTTGAAGAGATAATCCCGCGTTTTACTATCCTACAGGTATTTCATGCTGTGATTGAATCCCTGGCAAGTGAGCATTCAGCCCGGATGGTAGCGATGAAGAATGCTACTGACAATGCAACTGCCCTGGCAGATGCATTGCAATTGGAATACAACAAAGCCCGCCAGCAGGCTATCACAAATGAAATGCTGGATATTGTCGGGGGAGCAGAAGCAGTCTCCGAATGATAGAAGATAAAAACCTGGTGTACTCGGATTTAGAAATTAGCTGAAAGATATTAATTTTTGGAGGGTGTAATGGCAGAAGGAACCGGACGGATCATCGCGATCAAAGGTGGAGTGATTGACGCCGAATTCCCGGTAAAAGATTTGCCGAATATTTATGAGGCGTTAATCGTAAAAATCGAAGACGGAGAAGATCTGGTCTTGGAAGTTGAAAATCACCTTGGGTCAGGAGAAGTTCGTTGTGTTGCCATGGGTCCGACTCCTGGTCTTCGTCGAGGGATGGCTGTATCGGCGACCGGTGCGCCAATACAGGTACCGGTAGGGGAGAAAGTTTTAGGTCGGGTATTAAATGTATTGGGCCAACCGATCGATGGAAAGGGAAAAGTAAAAGCGAAAGAGTATTATCCCATTCACCGCGCGGCCCCGCGATTTGAAGAGCAATCCACAGATGTTGAGGTTTTTGAAACCGGGATCAAATCCATTGACCTGGTTGCCCCTTTTACAAAAGGCGGAAAGACCGGTGTGTTTGGTGGAGCCGGTGTAGGGAAAACTATCATTATTATGGAATTAATCCGTTCGGTTGCAACTGAACACGAAGGCAAATCAGTGTTTGCCGGTGTCGGTGAGAGGACCCGGGAAGGGACCCAGCTGTACCGGGAGATGATGGAGTCCGGTGTGATGAAAGATACAGTCATGGTTTTTGGACAAATGAATGAACCCCCGGGAGTTCGTCTTCGTGTAGCCCTTACCGGGTTAGCCATGGCAGAAAAATTCCGGGATGAAGGGCAGGATGTATTGATGTTTATTGACAATATATTCCGCTTCAGCCTGGCAGGTGCAGAAGTTTCCGCTTTGTTGGGGCGCATGCCATCCGCTGTAGGATACCAACCGACCCTGGCAACGGAAATGGGGAATCTGCAGGAGCGAATTACCAGTACAAAAACCGGTTCAATCACGTCAATGCAAGCCATTTACGTGCCAGCTGATGATTATTCTGATCCGGCACCGGTTGCCACTTTTACTCATCTGGATGCGACCATTACTCTGGAGCGCTCCATCTCTGAAAAGGGCATCTATCCGGCTGTTGATCCACTGACCTCAACCTCACGGATTTTGGATCCCAATATTGTGGGGCAGGATCATTATGAAACCACCCGTCGGGTGCAGGAAGTACTCCAAAAATACAAAGATCTGCAGGATATTATTGCCATTCTGGGTATGGATGAACTCGGTGAGGATGATAAAATTACGGTTTCAAGAGCTAGGAAAATTGAACGATTCTTCTCCCAGCCTATGTTTGTAGCAGAACAGTTTACAAACTTGCCGGGAAAGTATGTACCCCTCAAGGAAACAATTCGTGGTTTTAAGGAGATACTGGAGGGAAAACATGATATTTTACCCGAGGATGCTTTCATGTTGGTGGGAAATATTGATGATGCTGTTGAAAAAGCCGAGAGAATTACTTCTGTCTAGGATCGGGAGTAAACTATATGCCTATCCGGTGTGAAATTGTATCTCAGGATCGATTGGTTTTTGAAGGTGAAGCAGATATTGTGATTGTTCCTGGATCATTAGGTGAAATGGGAATTATGCCCGGTCATGCGCCGCTTCTTTCGACTTTGGAGCTGGGTGTAATCCGCGTCAAAAATGGTGATCTGGAAGATGTTTTTACAGTCACGGGTGGATTCATTGAAGTTCAACCTGATATTGTCACGATATTGGCAGATGCGGCAGAAAACGTTGAAGACATTGACGTTAATAGAGCTGAAGAAGCGATGGAACGTGCCAGTCAGCTACTTAAAGAAGAGCAACCCACGGATCCGGATAAATATCTTCGAATTGAAGCAGCGCTGAAGCGGTCGAACTTAAGATTAAAAACAGTAGAGCAGTACCGAAAACGCGGACTACGTTCCCGACCGCCTGGGATGGGGACATCTGAACAGGATTAATATGGCTTTGTTTTCGCAAGAATTCGGAATCGATTTAGGCACATACTATACGATGATTGCTGAAGAGGGGGTTTTATTAGAACGTGAACCCACTGTAGTTGCGATCGCGATAGAAGAACAAAAAATTGTAGAACTTGGACAAGCCGCCAAGGAAATGTTTGGGCGGGTTCCGGATTCACTGGAAATTGCCCATCCTCTTAAGCATGGTGTAATCGCTGATTATGAAATTACTCAGAAATTACTGGAATATTTGATCAAGGAAGTAACCGGACCGATTCGACTCTTTCATCCCCGTATTATGGTTTCTGTGCCTTATGGAGTGACCAGTGTTGAAAGTAGGGCTGTCCAGGAAGCAGTATTGGAAGCTGGCGCGCGAGAGGTTTTCTTAATTGAACAGCCGCTGGCTGCTGCGATTGGCATTGATCTTCCTATAAATACTCCCACAGGGAATATGATTTTAAATCTTGGCGGGGGAGCTACCCAGGCAGCGGTATTGGCTATGTTTGGCATCGTCTCTGCTGCAACTTTGAGAAAGGGAGGAGCTGACCTGGATGAGGCGATTTCCACCTATGTGAGGAGGAAGTACGGTCTAATCATCGCTCAACCTACTGCTGAAAGGATAAAACTGGAGATTGGCGCCGCTGTCCCGATGAATGAAAAGACGGGCATTGAGGTTCAGGGTCAGGATCAGGTAACTGGATTGCCCCAACCGTTGACATTAACTACAGGGGAAATTGTTGAAGCCTTAAAAGATCCGTTAAAAGAAATCGTAGAGATCGCCCGAAAAGTTCTTGAAAAAACCCCCCCTGAACTGGTTTCAGACATCATTGACAGGGGTATAGCCCTTTGCGGAGGTTCAGCGCTGCTTCCTGGGATGGAAAAGCTGCTAACGAAAGAACTGGGCGTGCCCACCTACCTGGTTGATAATCCCACTACTTGTGTAGTCGAAGGTGCTTCGAAGGCTTTTGCCCCGGGAATATTTCCCAAAATCAGGAGAAATTTAATTGCCTGACAAAAATCAAAGCGGACTGGTGACAGTCCGCTTTGTATATAAGTATTATCGATCCGCAATCTTTAAGGAATTCGGATAATATTGTTCATTTTAAGAAGTAGCTCAATATTTGCAGGTGAACCGAAGGGTCGATATGTTCAATTTGAACACCCTGAGGGGCTTTTAGATATATCGGCGCATAATTGAGGATAGCCGTAATCCCTGCATTTACAAGATCATCGATGACATCCTGGGCATATTCTGCAGGGATGGCTAATACTGCGATCTGAATGTTATTTGTTTTAACATATTCTTCCAAATCCCGGATGTCTTTAGCAATAAGATCGCCAATTTTTTTTCCAATTTTTTGTGGATCAATATCGAATATAGCTGAGACCTGGAATCCCCGATGGAGAAAACCTTTATATCGAGTTAAACCGCTGCCCAGGTCACCTGCGCCGATAACGATCATCTTCCAGACATTATCCGTATTTAAAATCTGGTTAAGTTTGCAAATCAAGAATTCAATTTCGTAGCCTATCCCCCTTTTTCCCAGTTCCCCAAAATGAGAGAGATCTTTCCGAATTTGAGCGGCTGATATGTCCAGCAGCTTGCCTAATTCATGGGAAGATGCATATTCATAGCCATCCTTTTGAAGGCGGTTTAATGCTCTTAGGTAAAGGGGTAAACGGCCAACAATTATGTGTGGAATTTGGATTGCCATAAGTCATCCTGTGAAAAGCGGGTGTATATTGTTTCGAAATTGGAGATAAGATTGTATAAATTTTTATAATTTTACCATAAGATCAGGTGAAATTCAGGAATGGTATAATACCGTAGAAATTCGTTTAGTGAGATATCACCGTGACTTAGAAAGGATCGTAAATATAATCACGGGTTTTTTGGGTGACATTCTTGATCCGGGTTTGATATCTCAGCAAGTATAGTAAGACTAATTGGAAAATGGGATAGAGAGATTTTATGTATTTTGATGAAGTAGTAATTGAAGTTACAGGAGGGAAGGGGGGTGATGGCGTTATTCAATTCCGGAGGGAAAAGTATGTACCGCGAGGAGGTCCTGATGGCGGCGATGGAGGGCATGGGGGAAGTATTCTGCTAGAGGTTGACAAGCATAAAAATACATTATCTGAATTTCGTCATAAAAAACAGTTTCGGGCTCAGGATGGCACTAGAGGAAAAGGTAAAAATCAAACTGGCGCTTCGGGTGATGATCTAGTGATAAAAGTCCCCCCAGGAACGATGGTGTTTGATGAATCTGACGGTAGATTAATGGGCGACCTGGTTGACCAAGGCCAGCAGCTCCAGGTTTGCAAAGGTGGACGCGGAGGCAGAGGGAACACCAGGTTTAAAACATCCAAGAATAAAGCGCCCAGAATTGCCGAAAAGGGAGAACCTCCCGAAGAAAAAATTATCCGGTTGGAATTAAAACTAATTGCGGACATAGGCATCATTGGTGTTCCGAATGCTGGGAAATCGACAATGCTTTCAGTTGTCAGCAACGCAAAACCCAAAATTGCTCCCTATCCCTTTACTACACTGCAGCCAAATCTTGGTGTGGCAGAGCTGGATAATGACAATCAACTTATCCTGGCAGATATTCCAGGATTAATTGAAGGCGCGCATCGAGGGGAGGGATTAGGTCACGATTTTTTGAGACACATTCAGCGTACACGAGTGTTAATTCATCTTCTTGATGGTATTTCTGAAGAACCTATTCTCGATTTCGCTCAAATCAACTCTGAGCTGGCCTTATTTGATCCAGCCTTGGGAGATAAACCGCAAATTGTTGTCCTTAATAAAATGGATCTTCCAGAGGTAAAGAAGAAATGGCCACAAGTCAAATCTCAGCTGTTGGAAAAAGGTTACCAGGATATCTTTTCGATCTCTGCCATAACCAAGCAGGGAATCATGCCAGTGCTTTACCGGGCTGCAAAATTATTGGAAGAGGCACCTGTTTATGAATACAAACCCCCGGTAGATGAAGATGAATTACCTGTGTACCGATTTGAAAAAGACCCACAGAATTATGTTATATTAAAAACTGACCGGGGATGGCGGATTACTGGTGAGGCTTTAGAAAGAGCTGCTGCGATGACCTATTGGGAACATTTCCAATCCATCCGCAGATTTCACCGGATACTGGAAGCAATGGGAGTGGATGTGGCTATGAAGGAAGCTGGTGTTTTGCCAGGGGATATAATCTTTATTGGTGATCATGAGCTGGTGTGGGAGGAATGAGACGCAGATGAAAATCGGGTATTTTGGCGGTACCTTTGATCCGCCTCATTTGGGACATGTTATTCTAGCGACAGAAGCATTTTACCAACTGGAGCTGGATTCCCTCTGGTGGATATTAACTCCTTTCCCTCCTCATAAGAATAAAATGCCGATCACTCCAGTTGAAATCAGACTGGAAATGCTGAAACTGGTAGTGGATGAACATCCTGGTTTTGATATTTCCTTAGTGGATCTGAACAGAGATCCTCCCCATTATGCAGCTGATACTGTGGAAATTCTTCGTGCTGAGAATCCTTCCTCAAAGTTGGTTTACTTGATTGGCGAGGATTCTTTGTATGATTTGCCAGGCTGGTACGCTCCAAACAGATTTCTGGCAAACATAGATCAACTTGCGGTTGCTCTCAGACCTCAAATTAACACAGATTTGCCTGAGTTAGAACGTTCTCTCCCAGGTTTGAGGGAAAAAATTTATTATTTGTCCGATACGATGCTTCAAATTTCCTCCAGTTTTATCCGGGAGAGAATCAGGAATAATGGTCCAGCTAAGCATCTTTTACACCCAGAAATATATCAATATTTGGATGAAAATAACCTTTATCGATAAACATAATACTTTTGATGAGACCAATAAATATCCTTTTCCTGATCGAAAAAGATTAAATAGAATAACCAATGAAATACAATACGTTTCTATCTGTGAAAGAGAGCTCGAAGTATCTCAATGATCCGGACTGGGGATTTGTAGATTGCAGATTTTACTTACAGGAGCCTGATCAGGGTTATCAAGATTACTTGGAAGGCCATATACCTGGAGCGGTCTACGCTCACCTGGATCGGGATTTATCTGGGGTTGTCATAACGGGAAAAACTGGGCGACATCCACTTCCGGATATTCAGGATATTGCTGAAAAACTATCGACCTGGGGGATAAATCGGCGAACTCAAGTTATCGCCTATGATAATCTGGGAGGCGCTTTTGCGGCTAGATTATGGTGGTTGATGCGCTGGCTGGGACATGAACGGGTCGCTGTTCTTGATGGTGGATGGAGCGCTTGGATTGAAAGCGGGAATGTCCAGGAGACTCAGGAATCCGCCCGATCCAGGAGGCAATTCGCGCCTGAGCTTCAGCCGGATTTGTTAGTGGATGCTCTGTTGGTGGATAAGATTCGGATGGACCCCGAATATTTGTTGATTGATGCCCGCTCTCCCGAACGGTATTGGGCAATAGAGGAAAATATAGATCCAGTCGCAGGACATATACCGGGTGCAGTATCTGCTCCTTTCTCGGAAAATCTGGACGAGGATGGTTATTTCTTGCCGGATGACATGTTAAAAGAAAGATTTAGAAATTTATTGGGTGATCATGCCTCTGAAAAAACAGTAGTATATTGCGGTTCGGGTGTCACCTCGACTCACAATATAATTGCTATGCTTAAGGCTGGTTTTGATATGCCCAAATTGTATGTGGGTTCCTGGAGTGAATGGATTACCGATCCTGCCCGTCCTACTGCTCCCTAAGTGGTGTGCTAATGATATCTTCCAAAAGGTGAATAAAATGAGTTTTAATATCGCTTTGGCACAGATGGCTTTGACCGTGGGGGAACCTGAAAAGAATTATCAAAAAGTGAAAGATTGGGTCGGAAAGGCGGCTGATCAAGGAGCGGATCTTATTCTGCTGCCTGAATTATGGGCCAGCGGGTATGACCTGAAAAACTGCCAGTCCTACGCAGCTCCTCTCCATGAAGGTGATTTTGCCAGGATGAGATCTTTGGCGGAAAAACACAAAATTACAGTCGGCGGATCCCTGATCGAACAGGTCGGTGACGCATTTTACAATACGTTTGTCCTTTATGATAAACGTGGCGTAATGGTTAATTCATATCGGAAAATTCACTTATTTCAGATGCTGAATGAGAAACAATATTTAGAAGCAGGAGATCGTTTAGTGCTGGCGGAGACTGAGTGGGGTAAGATAGGTATGGCAACCTGTTACGACCTGCGGTTTCCGGAAATGTTCTGGGCTTATGGGGTAAAAGGAGCAGAGTTAATCCTTCTTGTTGCAGAGTGGCCTCAGCGGAGAATAGCCCATTGGAGGCAATTAATACTGGCTCGAGCGGTAGAAAATCAATGTTTTATTGCCGCAGTGAATAAATCAGGTATGAGCCAGGGGGAAAATTTAGGTGGTTACAGCGCAGTGATAAACTCAATGGGCGAATATCTCGTCCAGGCTGGAGAAGAGGAAGAACTTCTTTTAACTGAAATTAATTTGAAAGAAGTAAAAAAGACCCGGCGGTGGATGCCGGTCATACAGGACTGGAAACCGCAATTGTACCAGAAGTTCTTGGATGAATAAAATTGTTATTGATGGATCTGTGGGAGAAGGCGGCGGGCAGATCTTTAGATCTTCATTAACTCTGTCGCTGCTTACAAAAAAACCACTCCAAATTCACAACATCCGTTCGAAACGATCTTCTCCGGGATTAAAACAGCAGCATTTGACTGCATTAAAGGCAGCTGCTGAGATCTCCAATGCCCAAGTTGAAGGTGATTTTTCTGGCAGTCAGGAGGTGTTATTTGTTCCGGGAGAGATCAAACCCGGAAAGTATAGTTTTAAGATACCAACAGCTGGTTCAACAGCACTAGTGTTACAGACGATTTTTATGCCATTATCAGTCGCCTCAAGAACTTCCCATGTTTCAATAATTGGAGGGACGCATGTTCCCTGGAGTCCTCCTTACCATTATTTGGAATGGCAGTGGTTTCCCTGGATGGACCGGATCGGTTATCCGGGCAAGGTAGGACTGCACCAATGCGGATATTATCCTGCCGGTGGAGGACGATTGAGTTGTGTTATATTACCGGCTGAATTCATAAAGCCTGTTCAGGTAACAGGGAGAGGGAAATTAATCCAAATCCGGGGCATCTCCGCAGCCTCTAATCTCCCCAGGGATATACCTAATCGGCAACGGCAGCGTTTTGTCGGCAGGCTGGGCTCTTCCTATCCCTTGAATGATATTCGGTCTGCTGTATTGCCAGGACAAGGAAAAGGAACATTCCTGACGGTTCTCCTGGAGTTTGAAAAAACGACGGCTTGTTTTTCCTCGCTGGGAGAAAAAGCGAAACGGGCAGAAATAGTAGCAGATGAATTAGTAAAACAAGTAGAAGAGTATATGGCCGCAACAGGTTGTGTTGATGCTTATTTGCCTGATCAGCTGCTGATTCCACTGAGTTTTGCCAACGGTCAGTCAAGTATACAAACTCCAAAGATAACCCTTCATCTAATGACGAATGCAGAAATAATCCAGCAATTTATGCCGGTGAGAATATCCATAAAAGGGGATATGGGAAAACCGGGTAAAGTAATAATTAGTCCCTGACTTATGGGTTATGCATATATACGTTTTTATTCAGAGTTAATGGATTTCCTGTCTGTTTCTAATCAACAGTTCCCTGTTCGGGTAGAAGTGGCGGGTCACGAAACGGTTAAGCATATAGTTGAGATGCTCGGAATACCGCACACGGAAGTTGACTTGCTGCTCGTAAATGGCAAATCCGTTGATTTTGATTATCAGATCCACGTTGGTGAATATATCAGCGTATATCCAATGTTTGAGAGCCTTGATATCCGATCTATTTCCAAGGTCCGGCAGAATCCTCTCCGAATTCCACGTTTTGTCGTTGATATACACCTAGGAAAATTAGCAGGTTATCTGCGTTTGCTGGGTTTTGACACTCTTTATCGGAATGATTTCCGGGATGATGAACTGGCAGAACTATCCTCGGTAGAAGCACGGATATTGTTAACCAGAGATCGCGGTTTATTAAAGAGAAAAGTTGTGACCCGAGGATATTTTGTCAGGGAAGATGATCCCAAGGAACAGATTCACGAAATTGTGAGGCGATTTGATTTGTCACAATTGGCTTTACCATATTCACGCTGTTCCCTCTGCAATGGGATATTATCATCGGTAAGTAAAAAGACAATCGAAAAGGATTTGGAACCATTGACAAAAGAGCATTACCATCACTTCAAACAATGTCCGGATTGTCACCAGATTTATTGGAAGGGATCCCATTTTGGCGAGATGGAAAAATTTATCCGTTCGATAATAAATAATAACCAAGAAACAATAATTTGATTTAAGATCTCGTGTTCATTTATCTGGAAGTATGGGTTATAATTTCACGCGATGTTTCACCGGACATAGAAGAAAATATGCTGGGTTTGTATTTTCTCAAGACCAAATCAGCTCAGATGTCCGGAGATAAGAAGAAATAAATTTAGTGAAATACAGAAATTCTTAGGAAGTGGTTATGCTGGAAGCATTTTTTGATCCGAAATCAGTTGCAGTTATTGGTGCGTCAACATCACCTGAAAAACTCGGTTATGCAGTATTAGAAAATCTGGTAAATGGGGGATATGCAGAGGTTGGGAAAATATTTCCAATCAATCCCAAAGCAGATGAAATACTTGGTCAGAAGGCGTATCCAACTGTACTGGATGTGCCGGATGAAATTGACCTGGCAGTAATCGTTATCCCATATCCGTACGTTCCTGCAGTACTTGAGGAATGTGGGAAGAAGAAAATTCCTGGTGTGGTCGTGATCAGCGCTGGATTCCGCGAAGCTGGCATGGAAGGTCTGGAGCGGGAATTGGAACTGGTTGAAATAGCCAAAAAGTACCAATTCCGCTTAATAGGTCCTAACTGCCTCGGTATTATTGATACATTTACGCCGATAAACGCATCGTTTTCAGCTGGAACTCCTCCTCAGGGCCCAATGGCATTTATGTCGCAATCAGGTGCCCTCGGGACCGCGATCCTGGATTGGGCTCAGGCAGGACGTTTGGGTTTGGCCAAATTCGTCAGCCTTGGAAATAAAGCGGATGTAAGTGAGATTGATTTGTTAAAAGCCTGGGCTGATGATGTAAATACAAATGTGATCCTGATGTACAGTGAGGGACTGCCAAACGGTCAGGAATTTATCAAGGTAGCTCGGAAAGTGACCAAGGAGAAACCGGTAGTTGCAATAAAATCAGGTGTTACAAAATCAGGTTCCAGGGCTGTATCTTCTCACACGGGTTCCCTGGCAGGATCTGAACAGGCTTACCAGGCAGCATTCCGACAGGCCGGCGTGCTGAGAGCGAATGATATGGCGAGCATGTTTGATATGGCTTTAGCTCTGGGATATCAGCCTTTGTTAAAAGGTGACCGGATTGTTATTGTCACCAATGCAGGCGGTCCGGGAATCCTGGCTACCGATGCGATAGAGAGAAATGGGATGAGACTTGCACGCTTGGAAGTTGAATCTATCCAGGCTCTTGAAAAATTTCTTCCGGATGCGGCCAGCGCGGCAAACCCGGTTGATGTACTGGGAGATGCAAGGAGTGACCGGTACCGGTTTGCTCTGGATGTCGTCTCCAAGGATCCAAACGTTGATGGAATCATGGTGGTTTTAACTCCCCAGGCGATGACTGAAATCGAGGATACAGCCAGAGCAGTTGGATCACTATCTCATGAAATTGATAAACCAGTCCTGGCTTGTTTTATGGGTGAAGCGAAAGTTAATCGGGGGATTAAAGTATTACGTGAATATGATGTGCCGAACTTTTCTTTCCCTGAGCGGGCAGCTCTTGGATTCAGGGCAATGTCACAATACCGTGCAATTAAAGAAAGAAAAGACCCGGTATACGAATCGTTTGAAGTTGATAACCAGGCTGTCAGCCGGGTGCTGGAGAGGGCAAAAAAAGACGGACGTTTTGCCATAGGCGATACGGAAGCCTGGGATATTCTGACTGCATATGGTTTATCAATACCCAGGTCAGTTCTGGCAAAAACCCCGCAGGAAGCTGTAGAGGCTGCGGTTAAAATCGGTTACCCGGTTGTTCTGAAAATCGCTTCACCTGATATTCTTCACAAAACTGATGTGGGCGGGGTTAAGGTTGGATTGGAAACACCAGACCAGGTGCAGGATGCTTTCGAATTGATGATTTATCGCACGGAAAGATTCCTTCCTGAAGCGCAGATTTGGGGCTGTCAGGTGCAGGAAATGGCTCCTCCCGGAGGGCTTGAGGTATTGGTCGGGATGAACCGGGATCCTCAATTTGGTCCCCTGGTTACATTTGGTTTGGGTGGAATCTACGTTGAAGTCTTAAAAGACGTTACATTCAGAGTTGCACCGTTTACAAGACTCGAGGCGCAGGCTATGTTGGAGGAAATTCGTTCCAAGGCTCTGTTGGATGGTGTGCGAGGTAAACCACCAATCGATAAAGAGGCTGTCGTTAATACCTTATTAAGGATGGGACAGCTTGTACAGGAATTTCCCGAAATCGCAGAATTTGATATCAACCCTCTGATTGTTTATCCCAAAGGCCAGGGTGCGATTGCTATTGATATGCGATTGGTTTTATCAAGTGAGAAATAAGGAGAAAATAATGAAGTCATTATATATTACTTCTGTAGAGAAGTATTCTGGTAAGACCGCTCTTTGTCTGGCTTTGGGAAAACTGTATCAGGAAAGGGGGCTTAACGTTGGATATTTAAAGCCATTCAGTTTAAGGCCCTGGAGAATCGGTGACAAAATTGCTGATGAAGATGCCGCATTTGTAATTGAAATCCTGGGAATGAAAGCAAAACCATGGGAGATGGCTCCAGTTGTGGTTACTACAGAGATTCTCCATGATTATCTTACTGGTAAAGACAAAGTTGATTTTATGCCCCGGGTTTTAGAGGCAGTAAAATTCCTGGAAAAGAAAAAAGACTTATTGCTGCTCGAAGGTGGAGGAAGCCTTCGGGAAGGATATGCATTGAATTTACCCACGCCGGATGTTGCCAAAGAAATAGGTAGCGAAATTTTAGTTGTTGTTAAATACAGTGAGGATGTCTGTTTACTGGATGATGTGTTGTCAGCTAAATTCCGGCTTCCTGATTCTTTGTCCGGGGTTGTGATAAACCGTGTCCCGGAGCATGCGCTTGATTTTGTTAACAATGTGGCTGTTCCTTATCTGGAAAAAGAGGGTGTACCAATTCTTGGGGTTCTGCCCAATGATCGGGAACTGGCAGCGTTATCCGTCGGTGAGATAATTGATGTTTTGGATGCCGAAGTATTAACTTCTTGCAGGAATGAAGAATCATTGGTTGAAGCGCTCATGGTAGGAGCGATGACGGAAGATTCTGCTATCAGGAGGTTCCGCAAACAGCACAATAAAGCAGTCATCACCGGTGGTGACCGGACTGATATTCAGCTGGCAGCTATGGAAACCTCCACTACCTGTTTGATCCTTACTGGAAACTTACATCCGAATAACTTAATCATTAAACAGGCAGAGAATATGTGTGTACCCATACTCCTGGTTCCCAGGAATACTATGGAAACCGTGGAGGCTCTGGACCGTATCTTCGGAAAAACCAGACTAAGGCAAAAGGAAAAACTGGATAAATTCCTTGGTTATGTAAAGAAAAATCTTGATATAAATCGGTTGGATAAAGCTCTTGGGGGAAAATAATCCGATTAATTAAATCAAAAAATTAAACCTGGTCAGTTCAAATCAAAAGACCAGGTTTTTTTTAATTCCCTGAGAGATTAAGGGCTGAAAACCACATCAACCGGCATCCCAGGTATTAATTGATGATCGGAATCAACAACAGAAAGTTTAATGGCATAAACTGTGTTTTGACGCTCTTCCTTGGTTTGGACATTACGGGGAGTGAATTCCGCCTGATCGGCGATGCGGATAACTTCACCGGAAAAAACCATATCAGGGAAGGAGTCAAAGCTGAGTTCTGCCTGATCCCCTAGTTCTATTTGCCCATAAAGATTTTCCGAGATATAAACCGTGATTGTCAGATCATCCAGGATACCTATGGTCATTGCGGTTAAACCTGCTTGAAGGACTTCTCCATTTTCGATTGTGCGGGTGAGGACAGTGCCGGAAATTGGAGCATACACGGTTAATTTATCCAGTTGCAAATTGGTGAGATCCAGAGCTAACTGGGCTTGTTGTATAGCCATTTGGGTAGTTACCAGGTTTGATCTGGCGAAGATAATCTGGGCCTCAGCCTGACTCACCGTTGCTTCCGCTTGGGAGATACCTGCCTGGGCAACGGCTACTGCCAGGGAATCTTCCCCGGTAAGCAGGGCATTCAGGGCATCTTGAGCAAGATTGTATCTTTCATGGGCAACGGCAACCCTGGCGCGGGCTTCTAGAATCTCCGCATAATCAGGGTCCGACAGAAGTTGATCATAGGATTTTTGAGCTGCCTTTAGTTCTGATTCTGCAGAATCTACCAGGGTTTGGACAAAGTCATCCAATTCTTCTCTGCCTAAATAGCCGGTGTCACGGTCTTGCAGACTTTCTGTCACCGTGAAAGCAGCTTGAGCTTCTGATAGTCTCTCTTCGGCGTAGATAAAATCCTTGCTGCCGACGTCCCGGAGAACTCCAGCAAACCTGTCTTCTTCCGTCTTTATAAAATCTCTCGCATTTTGCAATTCCGCTTCAGCTGCCCGAATTTGTTCTTCCTTCTGAAAATACCAGGCAGGGAGATCAATTTCTGTACCCGGATTCTGGTTCCAGTCCTTCACCCGGTCAGCCGCTTCAAAGGCCAGGGCTTCATTTAGCACCAGTTGGAAATGTGCGGCGGCAGATATTAGTCCTTCTTCGGCAGCATTGAGGGCTGCTTCTGCAGCAGAGAGCGCTGCTCGCCCGCCTTTTTGTTGGGCGAGAGTGGAATCAAAAGCAGTTTGGGCTTGTTCGAGCTGTGCGGCAAAGACCTCATTTTCCAATCTGAAAATTTGATCTCCTTTTTGTACCTGCTCGCCTTCACTAACTAGAACTTCCGCTATACGACCGCTGATTTCTGAGGCAATAGAGACCTGCTGGGCTTCAACAATACCTGAAGCCTGGATGGTGCCGTCCTCTGCACCTGCTCCAAATTCGTCACTCAGTGTATCACAGCCAGAAAGCAGTAGGAGAACAACGGCAGCTGAAATCAGCACTGGTTGGATAGATTTTTTATTCATGGTGGACCTCCTGTACTTTGTCTCGCATGCAGGCGATAAACACATCTTCCAGTGTAGGTTCAACGACGGACATGGAGTTTATGGTTATTTTATCTGCTGTCAGCAGCTTCTTTATATCCCGGGAAAGACTTTGAACCTGCGGGGCAATCAGATGGACGAGTGAGCCATATAATTCAAGATCTAAGTAATCCAGTTTTTTGTTTTGGAAAGCTTCCCTTAGAATCTTGATTACTTTGCCGGCTTGATCAGTGTCAATTTCTAATACTTGTCCGGGCATCATGTTTTTTTTGATTTCTTCAGGAGAACCCTGGGCGATGATCTCTCCGTGCTGGATGAAAGCAAGCCTGTGGCAGTGTTCGGCTTCATCCATATAGTGGGTAGTGATGAAAACAGATATTCCCTGGGCAACGAGGGTGTAGAGCAGATCCCAGAACGACCGACGGGAAACCGGGTCAACACCTGCGGTGGGTTCATCTAGGAAGAGGACCTCCGGTTGATGAAGTATGGCCGCGCTGAGCGCCAACCGCTGCCGCCATCCTCCGGCCAGATCCTTTGTGTGAGTATGTTCAGAACCTGACAGCCCTGAGGTTGCCACAGCTTCCTGAACCCGGAGCTTGCGTTCAGTGGAATCCAAACCATACGCCTGCCCGTAATAGTTCAAGTTCTGCAGTACGGTCAGGTCATTGTAAAGAGAGAAACGCTGCGACATGTACCCTATGCGGGGAAGAACAGATGACGATTGACCATCCATCTTTGTTCCCAGGATTTCAGCCTGACCTAAGGTAGGCGTCAGCAAGCCCAGCATCATCCGGATTGTGGTTGTTTTCCCTGATCCATTGGGACCCAGGAAACCAAATATCTCTCCCCGGTGGAGTTCAAATGAGACCTGATTTACCGCCCTGAAATCACCAAAATCTTTGACCAGGTTTTCAGCTCTGCCGGTGATTTGATTATCGTCCATAATCTACTCCAACTTTCTGCGGACATATAGCAGTGAGAATGTATTAATTATCAACCCTAGTATTACCAGAGCCAGGATACTAGGCCAGAGTGAGGAAAAGCCAGATCCTTTCAGTAGAATGCTGCGGAGGATATTCAGCCAATGATGAGCAGGAATGATGTTTGCCACCAGCTGCATAATCCGCGGCATCGATTCAACCGGAACTGCATATCCTAAAAACATAAAATCTATCATGCCGATCATTAAAACCAGTAGGAAAGCCTGATGCTGACTTTTGGAGAACACAGAAATAGCCATCCCTTTTCCAAGTTCAACAATTGTATACCCAAGGGCAAGCACAAAGAGAAGTAATCCTGATCCCCGGATAGGAACGTGGAAAGCAAAATGAACCACACCCAGCATGAGAGCAAAGTCGACCATACCCACCAGGATCACAGGGATGGCTTTCCCGAGAATAATTTCAAGTGAGGAGAACGGCATCACCAGCATCTGTTCCAGCGTTCCGAATTCTTTTTCACGTGAGAAGGTCATGGCAGCAAAGAGGAGGATTGTAAACTCAAGCATCAAACCAAGTTCTGCCGGGGTTGTATAATACGCCTCGCTGAGAGCTTCGTTGAACCACACTCTGAGGCTGAAATTGAACCCGGCGGTTTGCTCCGGATCCAGGCCGAGGTGCTGAAGTACGATCTGTTCCCCCAGATCATGAACCACTCCTTCAATAGCTCGTTGAGCTTCTCTGGCTGGAATGCTTTCTGCTCCATTGAGAATAACGCTAAGTGTCGGTTTTCCCAGGGGTGAAGTTAGCTGGTTGGAATAGTCCGGAGGGATGATCAATGCTGCGTTAATATCCCCGTGGTTCAGGGCATCTTCAATGGGCGACATGGATTGCACCTGATCCTCAAGCAGAAAGGTGCCGGTGTTTTCCAGGGCTAGAACTAACTCCCTGCTGGCTGGACTGTGATCTTGATCCCAGATCATCAGCGGTAAGTTGGTGATTGGGCGGGACGTGGCCCAACCAATCAAGAGGAGTTCTATAGCACCGCCAATCAACATGAAAGCAGGCATCCACCAGTCATAACGGAGATGGATAAATTCCTTTTTTATCAGGGCAAGAATTCTGCGTATCATAATATTTTCAGATGATGACTTGTCAGGCCAGTTTTTTCTTGAAGAATAACGATGCTACCAGAATAAACGCTGCGCCAATTATCAAAAGCATAACAGCATTGGGCCATAAGGTTTCCAGACCAATTCCGGTTAGAAAAACCCCGCGGGTAATAATTGCATAATGCGTACCAGGCAGAAACAGGGATTCCAGGCGGGCGATCTCAGGCATGGAGGCAATTGGGAAAAAGATACCGGTCAGAAAAAAACCTGGGAACAGCACAACCAGAAATGACATCGCTAGAGCGGCAGACTGTGATTTCATGAATACCCCAATGACCATGCCCATGCTCAGTTCGGCAAATAGAAAAATTGCTGAGAGAGCAATAAAAATCAGGAAGTTGCCATGAAACGGAACCCGGAACCAGAGTATGGCAAAGATGGGAATTAACAACACATTCAATAAACCTACCAGGATATAGGGGATAATTTTTCCAAGTAGGAGGTCGGTTCTTTTTATAGGAGAAACCAGCAGTTGTTCCATGGTGCTGTGTTCATATTCCCGGGCGAGGGTGAGGGCAACTGTAAGGGCTGGGAAACCAAGCACAATTGATATTAATCCTGGAACCAGGTCGATAATTGGTTTTAAACCGGGGTTAAACCAAGCTTGAACCCGGAGATCAATTAGCTGCAAGGATTCCAAAGGGATGCCCTGCATTTGGAATTGATCAGCCAGAATTTCGTTTGCAAACGCCTCGGCCCGCCAGCCTATGTGCTCGACCGCAAATCCACCACTTTCCGGTTCTGTTCCGTCAATGATCACCTGCAGGTCGATTCCCCGCAAGGAAAGCAGATCCCGGCTGAAATCCGGGGAGATGATCACAGCAGCTTTAACCTGGCCCTGGATAAGTAAATCCTCAATTTCAGCGATTGAATCTACCTGGGCGTGGAGATCTAAATCTTTCCCGGCAGTGATACGCTGGATGAATGCCCGGGATGTGGGGCTTTGATCATAATCTAGGACAGCAAGGGGTACATGCTCTATGTTAACAGCCAGGGCATAGGTCATTAACAGCAGGACAACCGTGGGGGTGATCAAGACTAAGATGAAAGTGGCCCGATCACGAAAGATATGCTGAATTTCTTTTCTGGTTACAGCCCAGAGGTGTCGGAAGGACATTGTTATTCCCTGGATTCCATTTTATTAATCAAAGAGATAAACGCTTCTTCCATACGGGGGGAAGCCGTTCTTGCTTCACTTACTGTCAGATTGTGCTTTTTAAGCGCCTTTGTGAGTTGAGGGAGACGCTTTTTTCCTGAATCAACCAGAATATGCAGAGCTTCACCATATGTTTGTATTTCTTTGACACCCGCCAACGGAGTCAGGACAGTGTAAGCTTCCTGCCAGTCGCTGGTGGTGATTTTTATCAGGTCGCCATCTAGCAGGCGGCGGATGTTTCCCGGAGTATCACAGATGACCAGTTCACCCTGGTACATCAGACCCACGCGCGAGCAGCGGTCAGCTTCGTCCATGTAAGGGGTGCTGACAACAATCGTGGTTCCGTTGAGATGCAGATCGGTGAGAATATTCCAGAATTCACGGCGGGAGATGGGATCTACGCCTGTGGTGGGTTCGTCCAGTAGCAGTAAAGGCGGCTCGTGAAGCAAGGTTGAGGCAAGGGCTAATTTTTTCTGCATACCGCCGGAAAGGTGAGCAGCCCGTCTGTTCTTAAATTCTGTTAATCCCGCGAAAGACAGCAGCCGCTGGATCCGGTCTTTCTGATTCTTAACATTAACATCATATAAGTCAGCAAAAAACATCAGGTTTTCCATCACCGTTAATTTTTCATAAAGGCTGAATTCCTGGGCCATATAGCCGATGTGCGGTTTGATCTCTTCTGGTTCCTTGTTAAGGTCGTATCCGGCGGCAACAACCTGCCCATCGGTAATGTGTAATAGCCCTGCCAGGATGCGGAGCAGGGTTGTTTTTCCCGCTCCGTCAGGTCCGACCAGACCGAACAGTTCTCCTTCCTGAATCGACAAAGTAATTTGATTTAAGGCAGTTTTATCCTTAAATTTCCTTGTCAGTTCAGTAATTTTAATATAATCTAAATCAGTCATTGGTCAACCTTGATTTCTTATCCCTAGTGCTGAAACTCTTCGTCGAGCCGGCAGATAAACTCTATACAAAACACCTTGAGTTATTGTTTTGCTTTGCGGATTATCCACAAGACAAGCAATGCGCCTAAGGCAGGTTCAAATATGACCCCAAGATTTCGAATAAAGTCGCTGAAACCCAGGGCTGGGATGACAAACCAATCCATCAGGCCAACCACGACGGTGGTAATCACTGCTGCGATATAGTCACCCTGGACGCCAATAGGGCGGTTATCCTTCCAGATCAACCCTGCCAGGGCTCCGATGATTAAACCGACGATAACCATGGCGATAATGATAATTATGAGTATCATTTGAAAACTCCTTTGTTAGATTTACAAGTTAGTCTATAACGAGTATAGGGTTGATTGTTAGTATTATCAAACAATTTAACTGGGGTAAAGGTTATTAGCGCCTACCCTTTTTGGTGAAATGCGGATCAGCGGGATTTCTCGTCCAAAAGCCCGATAACCCTCTGGGGAATGGTCAACTTCGTAACCAAGCAGTTTAGCCAGCCAGCGGATACCCTGGGGGTTTGTCTGCGTATAGGCTAGGAAAATGTTTTCAGCTTCGTCAGGTTCTATTCGCTGAGCATCAGCTGCCATGAGTTTGGAACCAACCTGAATCGTTACCCTGGGATCCTGTTTTATGTTCTGGTACCAGTGAGAACGGGTTCCGAAACCGGATACTACATAATAGACATGGTTCTCAGGGCAATGATGGATGATTTCAAGGACGTTTTGCCGTACTTTCCCTGATTTGCGTCCCGTGTGAGATAAAAGCAAAAACCTGCCGCCGAGAAGCCATCCCAGTTTTAGGCGATAAAAACAAATAGGCAACCGCCAGGGGATTGCTTTTATACCACGCGGTGGATCAGGAAATTTCATATTTTCAGCTCCGGTTAGAGCAGTTAAAGAAACTGATTAATCGACTCAGTGTGTATTGTTCTACAAATCGAATGGATGTTGTCATTTATTTTGGTCAGCAGTTTGATCAGCAGTGATAGGTTTGGTTCTTAGTCCTTGAAGTAATAAATTTATATTGGTTTTGAGATGGTATTTGATATCAATTTGAGCTGGATCGTATATCCAGAGGAGCACCGTCCCTTCCATTATGGATCCGATGGCAATGCTTGCCTCCATTGCGTTTTCTGCTTGAAATTCCCCGGCATCTATCCCTTGCTGAATCAGGGAGAGCAGTATTTCCAAATGCCTTTGATAGTAGCGGGAAATGGCTTTTCTGACCTGTTCTTTTCTGAAAGCAAGGGCGATAAAATCATGAATTAACGGTATCCATTTGACCATCGTCACCATATCAATTGACACACGATCAACATAGATTTCGAGCCGGTCTTCTGCAGAACGATTATCTGTGAGCAAGGCTCGTAAATCCTTTAATTCAGGCTCAAAAAATTTCTCCAGCAGGTTTAGAATAATGGAGTCCTTACTATCAAAATACCAATATAAGGATCCTTTGCTTAAGCCTGAGGTTTCAGCTATATCAGACATGCGAGCTTTATGGAAACCTAATTCAGAGAAAGTTTCCATTGCCGCATTAAGTATTTGAGATTTTCTTTCTTCTGAAACGTCATTTTTTGGAGGCACGGGCTTACTCTCCAGAGGAATAATAAACTGACCAGTCAGTCAGTATGATTATAAAGAGAATTAATTTCAATGTCAAGTTGGGTTCGCAATGAAAATAAGACCAGATTTTGAAAGGCACGGGAACATAATCCGGTCTCTGAAGGTTGAAATAAAGAGATATCTATAAGCTGGAGAGGGCAGATGCCGTGGTATTGCGTCCGGCTTGTTTTGCCTGATACATCAAGTGATCAGCAGCGTTGATCAGTGGATTTAGATCGTTGATTTCCTCAGTGAGTTCACTAACTCCCAAACTTAGGGTCATTTTAATCTGGTGGGAATTCGCCATGATGATACGGTTGGCAACGGTTTTCCGAATCCGCTCTGAGACATCGACTGCAATCGGCAGTGCTGTTTCAGGGAGGATAATGATAAATTCCTCTCCACCAATCCGGGCGAAAATATCGATCTTCCGGATCACTTCCTGGCAGCAGGAAACTATTTGTTGGAGCACTTGATCTCCAACCTCGTGACCGTAGGTATCATTTATTTCCTTAAAATGATCCAGATCAAAAAATATCGCCGAAAGAGCGCTGTTAAACCGTTTCGCCCGGTCAATCTCATATTGACCCCATTGCTCAAGTCCTCTCCGATTGAATACTTCTGTTAATGGATCTGTTAAGGCCATTTCCTTAATTTCTTGATGCAGCTGGGCATTGCGGATTGCGCTGGCAGTAGTCGCCGCAAAATTGGTCAGAATAGTGAGGTCATTTTCAGTAAACTTGTCCGGTCCAAGTCCAGCCAGGATGATCATTCCGAGTACTCCTTCTTGAGTCGGAAGCGGCGCTGCGATAACCGATTGCAGTACATCAGCTTGGTCATCATATTTTACCGGTTGATTCTGTAGAAAAACCGTGACTGGCAGACAATCCTCTGAATCAAGGGGATATTGTTCGTTAAAAGATGGTCCTTTCCCGAATTCAGTTTTTTTAGTTAATATCTTTTTATCTTCATCGATTAGAAACAAGGCTCCGAGTTCAGTTGCGGAAATTGCCTTGGCCGCTCCTTTTAAAATTTCGGAAAGAAGATCTTCAAGCTTTAATGTGGTGACCAGTGTTGAGGTTGCTTCATGAAGTGCTCCTAATTCCCGGGCATGCTGCTGAACTTGTTGGAACAACCGGGCGTGTTTTAATGCGATGGAAGCCTGACCAGCAAAGGCAGAGAGTGTTTCGGCATGTTCTGGTCGGTAATAATGACGGTTCTGATTATTTAATGACAAAAAACCGATGACCTGATCCCCATCCAGAATGGGCGCACCAGCCCAGGATCGAACCTTTGCTGTAGAACGAGTTTTGACCCACCGAATATCGGATTGTGTATCAGGGATGATAAGCGGACTTTTTGTTTCAGTCATTGTCTCTAGGGTACTGAATTTTGTGATCTTAAAAGGTGTGTTAAAGAGGTCGTTTTGATTATCTTCAGGTATTTTCTGGTATCCTTGCAGCCGGACAACGCGAGCGTATCCATCTTCAACCAGCATTAAATTTGCTGAGTTATACGGGATCACAGATGCTATCTGGGCTAGTATATGATCCAGAACTACTTCAAGATCAAGGGAGGATTGGATAATACGACCAGTGTGCTGGAGAGCTTGTGCCAGTTTTCTTTGTTCCCGTTCAGCCTCAAATGTCCGGGCATTATTGATTGCGATAGCGGCCTGATTGCTGAGCAGATCCAGAACTTGCAGGAGCTGATCATCCTGGTTACCCGGTTCAAAGAAAGTGACATTCATAACTCCGATAACTTTTTTGTGAAATATAAGCGGCAAACTAATCAGGGAGCCGGTTTTCCAGGTATCCTTGAGGGTCAGTTCTGCCTGGATGTCAGGTATCAGAATCCGGTCACCACTTCTAGCTGATTTATAGAAGATGCTGTTCTTTTTGGGTGGGTGCACTGGATCGGGTTGGACGTTTATTGCGTACGCTACAGCGCCGAATTCAAGTGTCGTACCATCATACAGCAGGATATGACTATCACGGGCAGAGACCAGCATTAATACCTGGTCCAGGATACTTTCTAGCACATGGTTTAATTCGAGATTATCAGACAGCAGAAGATTTGCTTTGCGTAACGAGTCTGCCAGGATCCGCTGTTCCCTTTCTGTCTGCAGGAACTGAGTATTAAGAATTGCGGTTGCTGCCTGATCAGCCAGCAGCCTAAGTATGTTTTTTTCCTCCTGGGGGAATTCCCGCACGGTTGAAAACCAGATATTTAACACGCCAATAACTTCTAAACCGGCTACAAGAGCGAAAGAGATAAATGCCTCCTGAACCTCAGTATCCACTCCGCTAAACTCGCTTATGTTAGAAATAAAGAGGTCTTGATTGGTGTCTCCAACAATCCGGCTGAGTTCTAACTCACCAGGATGAGAAAAAGGAAGGGATTGCTGCCTGTTTCCCCCTAACGAAATAAAGAATTCGAGATTTTGGTTTCGTTTCAGGTAAATATTTGTATCGTAGGCTGGAGTTAATTCAAGAATTTGAGATAAAACTGTGTGTAATCCTGAATCTAGATGATCGCTGGACGAGATGTTTGTGCTTGTTATTTTGAGAGAGTCCAGCTCTTTGGCTCTCAGGTTTAAATGTTCTTCAATGAGTTTATTGTAAAATGTAGATCCTAAAGTTTGAGCGATATTTTTATAAGAATTTAGTTCCAGAGGATCCCAATTATCGGCTGAACCGTTATTCTCAAAACCGATAAATCCCCACAACGATGTGTCTGTAAAGATTGGAAATACAATAAAATCGCCAGTATCATGAAAGGATAAAATGTTCCGGGTTTCAGCGGCAAGGTCAGTAAGATCGCCCGAGAGGGGGATTCCATTTTCTGCGGTTCTGATCCAGTTTAGTATTTCGAATGAAGGGACAAGTTGTTCTTGACCCAACATCTGGGGGTCGTTGGCTTGAGAATTGGCCTTGAAGTGGTAAATTTCCCCGGAATAATTTACAGTGCCTTTTCCTGTCAACAGGAAAAGGAAAATATGATCCAGTTCCGCAGCCGTACCAATTTCGCGAATTATTTCAGGAAGTTTATCCGTCCAATTCTGGGCGCCAATTAAATCCGTTGTTACCAGATTAACGGTTTCAAGCAGGTGTGACAATTTTAATAACTGCTGGTTGTTCTCTGATAGAGCATCAAGTTCCGAACGGGTTTTATTCTGCAGGTCTCGCAAATGTCCAATTAGCATACCAGCGATGATCAGCAGAGTGAAACCCACCAGATAGTGGAATAGAAAGAAATTAGCTACGGCTGTATAGGCGGGATGGTAAATTTTCAGCAGTAGATGGATTGAAATACTGAGAAAAGCAGCGCCGGCACCAAAACTCATTCCAAGAGTCCATCCCGTTACGAGGACAGGCAGGGCGCCAAAGGCAAGATATACCCAGGAAGAATCTGATTTAGCAAAGAAAACCAAACTGCCTACGTATACCAGCCAGCTCAGGGCAAGCATCACCCACTCGGAAGGATCTAATTTGATAATTTTTCTTGTAAGTTGTTTCATACTCAGTTCAAATTAACTCTTTTAAAATTTTGCATCAGCCGCCCCTCTCCACCTGCTAGAACCGAATAATAACAGATGAGAGAGAAACTATCAGTGATCGCTAGGGCAGGGAAGCCTAAATATTTTGGTGATTCTATAGCCTGCGCGCTCGGCAATTCCTGCTGTAATCATATTTTTAGAAGCTTCGATCAGGGAGCGGTATCCTCCCATAACTGCCCTGCTGGGAAGACAGTAAACCAAGACTTGGTTTTCGCCCCCAGGAATTATTTGAGTAAGATAAGCTATCGCTGGCAGAATCTCACCAGTGAAAATTACGCCCACTTATTTAATTTCCTGAGAAATTTGGTTGGTTTTACAACTGCTGGAGTCGGTGAGAAAATCCAAGCTGATCACATAAGGGTAATGGGTTGTTTCTCCAGTTTCCCACGCTAACTCAATAGTTGTAGCTATCGTTGAATAACTGGATGGTCTCCCCCGGGTTAAGCAAATGATTCCCGGCATGAACTACTCCTTCCTGAAAGGGCTAGGTTGGATGGAACTCATTATGGATATCAAATTGATATGAACTGTACTTAATTAAATTATAACTTACATGCAAATATTTTTTTGTATAACCCGGGCTCTAAAAGACAATACTATGGTGGGGAGGGAGTAGATGTCAGGCTCGTTTGAATGTAGAGCGTTGGCGTAATTGTGCCAGTATTGTCTCCCAATCCCAGCTGGGGTAGACCATTGATTCCTACCTGCCAAGCCAGTTCCAGTTTTTCAGCAGCCAAAACTGGTTTAGCAGGAAGGTCAACGACTACTTGATCTACAAGATCTAAAATATTTGTAATTACTTCTCTTTGAAAACCGGGCAGATTTTCCCGAAGTTTAGTCAGTTCAAGTTTTGCAGTCTTAAGTGTTTCTTCTGCCAGGCCGAAATTAGAATGTAATAGGTATTGATTGGCGCGGGAAAGCAATTCCAGGATCCTTAACAGTTCAATTTCCTGGCGGATACCCGAAGAACTGAATTGAGCAGTTGCCAGGACGTTTAGATGGCGGGCATTCGCATCTTGTTTTGCTGTTAATGTTGCCAGTGCCTGAGGATATACAGTGGTAGTGTGACTGCTAAGCTCAAAGGTTGCCTGGACAGAAATGACTTCGTGTTGGAGCATTTGAAGATCTTGTTCCAGACCATCAAGAGTAGATTGATAGGCATTAATCCCCTCCCCAAGCATTGTTTGGTTGTATTCCAGCGTTTCTGAGAGCCGTTGTATTTGGTCCTTGAGGGATTGTTGGGTTTCCTTCAATTCCTGTACCATCTTTTGATTTGCATCAATTGGCTGGAAAACTCTATTGTCCAGGTATGGAATCCAGCCAACAGCACTGAAATAGATAACCGCACCAAGCACAACCGCAGCGATTATAGTTATCATGAGGCGTAATATTATCCCACCTATAGATTTTTTTGGTGTAATCTGGGGTTTTTTGGTTTCGGGTGAAGGGGTTGTTTTAGAGATCATTCCTACCTCGCTAAATCGTTTGGGACCAGTATCAGGTGCGTATTATAAAAAAAGCCGTTCCACGGGGTGAAACGGCTGAGGTTATTATGAACAAAATTAGCGGCCTAAATTAGGAGCAAGCCTCTTGATCCGTTTCTTCAGTCCACTTGACTCTACCTCATGCATTTTCTTCATTTCCTGTATTGCTTGTTTGGATTTTCGGCGCCGCAGGTGACCGTGATGTCCTTTTGTGCGCATTATTTTCCCGCTGCCGGTGACACGAAAACGTTTGGCAGTTGCTTTATGTGTTTTTATCTTTTTTTTTCCCATGTCTTTAATTCTCCTGGCAAGGATTTCTTGCTCTTTTTACTTTTTCTTGGGCTTCTGTTCCAGCGGTTTAATTCTCCGCAAAATTTTATTCAGCTCTTTATTTGCTTCCTGTAAAGATATTTCTTGGGTTGCTGACCACTCCGAGGCAATTTTTTTCTTAATATTATTGTGGGCCCGCTGCTCAGTAGTGTTCAGTTTATCTGCTGATCGTTTTGCATGAAGGTCCCTCAACAAAGCGCAAAAACCTGCTAAATTGCCATCAGTTGTCACCTCGTTGATTCGGTTTTTTCGGTTGGTGTGTTTGCTGTCCATGATTGCTGGTGGAGATTCCAGGATTATTATTGCTTTTTGCAGCATTTTTTCACTTACAACCGGTCGGATTCGATCAGATTCAACATTGTCGGTAGGAATCCAGTATTCGCCGTTTCGGGTTTGAACTTTGTAATATTCTTTGCTCTCGCCTCCAAGTGATTTTTTTTCAATACCTTCAACCTGTCCAACTCCATGATGAAGATGGGATACCCAATCTCCCTTTGAAAAGGTTATTTGTTCTTCAGTCATGCTGTACTCCATTTATTGAAAACCTTACCAGAGCAAGGTTTTCCAGCCAGCTATTTTATCACAGCTGCTCAGGTATTTTTGTGTTTTACCAGATAGTCGCGCAAAATTCTTTGAATGCGGGGCTGCCGTAATCGGCGTAATGCTTGCGCTTCTATTTGTCTTACTCGTTCCCTAGATACGCCAACTTTTTCGCCCACTTCCTGAAGGGTGTGGCTTTTTCCATCCGGAACTCCATAACGAAGTCGTAAAATCCGGACTTCCCGGGAAGGGAGAGCTTCCATTACTTCTTCAAGGTGTTCTCTAAGCAGGTGTTTAGTGGCTGTTTCATCCGGAAGCGGTGTTTCTAAATCCTCAACAAAATCACCCAGAACAGCATCTCCCTCTTTGGTAGTGGGCATTTCCAGGGAAAGTGGTCTCCGGGCAACTTTCATCATATACTGCACTTTTTCCGGCGCTTCATCCAGGGCATCTGCCAATTCTTCGATGGATGGATCTCTTTCCAGGGATTGTTTCAAATCATTTTGCATACGGAACATTTTTGAGATTTTGTCTCCCATATGAACAGGTACCCGGATAGTCCGGCCCTGGTCTGCAATTGCCCGGGTAACCGCTTGACGGATCCACCAGGTGGCGTATGTAGAAAATTTATAACCACGCAGGTAATCAAACTTTTTTGCTGCCCGCATCAAACCAATATTTCCTTCCTGAATCAAATCCAGAAAGGGTACTCCCCGGCCCATGTATTTTTTTGCAACGCTGATTACCAGTCGTGAATTGGCAGTAATCAGGTGGTCAAGCGCTGTCCATTCATCCTCAATCATCTGGTGCAGTTCAGCACGGCGGTCATCAGCTACATTGCCGCGAGCCATCTCTTTGCGGGCTAATCGTCCCCGCTCAATCCGTTTGGAGAGTTCTTTTTCTTCATCTTTGGTTAGCAGGGGGATGCTGGCAGCTTCTTTAAAATAAAGTTCAATTAAGTCATTGGTATCAATCGTGCTGAGCCGGTTCGAAGGCTGCTCATCGAGCTCATCATCGTCTTCAAGTTTTCCATTCCCGCCATCTTCAGAGAATGCTAACTCAATATCCTCTTCATCATCCTCTTCCAGGTAGGTGATGTCTTCTGCAAGTAAGGAAGCAAACGCTTTTTCCAGGCTGGTAACATCTTTTTTTGCATCGGGGAAGTAGTTGAGAATATTTGCGAAAGTTATATAGCCCTGGGAATGACCAAGTTCAATGAGCTCGTGAATGGGATTTAATAGGTTTTTTTTATCAGGCTTAGATGAGGTAGAAGTATTTTTACTCATATAGTTTTTCGAAACTGATAGATTTGACTATAAAGGTGCTGGTTGTGAGGTTCAGCGGTAAAAAAACACTGCTATATCAATAAGGGAGATGTGGAGTCTACACCATAATATAATTGTCGCTGCCCCCTTCATTAAAAGGAAACGTCAAATTAATCTTCTTTCTCCTCTGAAGGCGGGGGTTGCCCTTTCTTGTGGCGGTAAACGATCCGGCCCCTGGTTAGGTCATATGTTGACATCTCCACGGTTACCCGATCTCCAAGTAGAACACGGATATAGTATTTGCGCATTTTTCCTGCGAGATAGGCTAAAACCTCGTGTCCGTTTTCCAATTCAACTAAAAACTGTGTTCCTGGAAGAGCCTTTGTGATAGTCCCTTCCATTCGCAATTTTTCCTCTTTTTTTGCCATGGCACCTCTTCATTAATTCAGCGGCATAGGGGAAAAACAATTGAATTTGTCTAACACCTGAAAACCGTATACCGGATCGTAGGAGTAAGTGCTTAATACGTCCGTAAACCTTGCTTCTTTTGCCGTCTTTTATTTGCCAATCGGCGCTTGCGCCGGCGAATCGCTTTCTTTCTTTGAATTCGAGCCAATTCGCTTTTGGAAACAAACCATCTTTTCCGCCGGATAGTGCTTAACACACCGCTGCGGGATACTTTTTTCCGAAAACGCTTCATCATTTGTTTTTGCGATTCATTCTGTCTTAGGTCAACTCGTACAGCCAAGTCTTCTCACATCCTTTCTTTTCGGCACTCATACAGAAAGGGCGATGCCTTTTGTGCTCACCCTTTCTGGTTAGTGGCCTTATATTTGATGAACTTGATTTCATGCAAACAGGGCAGTTTGATCCGCATTTGCCTATCTTTCAGAAAGTATACCGCTAAATACTTACAATGCAATAGCAATTAACAATAAAAACTTACGATATACTTACATTGACCGATGTTTTGTGTCGTGCTAGAATATTTTTTATGGATAATAGAACAATTATCACTGAATCGGTCACGAATCAAACACCTAAAAAAGCATTATACCTGAAAAACAGATTTCATTGGGATGGTTTAGGCGCCTTTTTCCCGGTTGGATTGTTTTTGATTTCCCGGGAAAATATGATCATCTCAGCCAAACTGAAATTAAAGAATTTAGTGGACTTCCCGGAGGGTGGTCTTATCGGTAAATCATATCAGGATTTTTTCACATTACTGCTATCTCTGGCACGAGATCCAGACTATGTACAATCTGCTTTGGTGGTGGCAGTTCAAAATATCCATGAGTGGCCTGTTATTAAACTGGACCTGAGAAACGAATTGCGAAAACGCCTTGAAATTATCATGTTCCCTACGGAAGCTGGTGAAGAATTTCCCAGCGAATGGGGAGGTTTGATTTTTGACAGGTCGGTTGAAAATCTGATTTACAAACGCCAGATAAAAATGTTGAGGGAGATGGGGAAAGAAACCCGTAAAATCAGCGCAGGGGTTCAAGGGAATATTATTGCTTTATCCGGAAACATTCAAACCTGGACTAAAGAGATCAGTGAAGACTTTTTATTTGATATCAACGACCAGATCGGCATATTGAATGACAAACTGGATCAAATCTTCAATTTTATTCAAATTTTTGACCGGATCCCCCTCTATCCAGAGTCGATTAGAGTGTGGGATTTATTGAATAAAGTAATCAAGAAAAATAAGGGTTTGAATAACCGGGTATCATACCCAGGGGCTGATGTTTCTGAGTTCGTATCAATCCAGATTGACCCTGCACTGACCAGAATTATTTTTGAATATGTCTTGTTAGAAATTCTGCAGCATACACCAATTGGAAATGAAGTAGAGATAAATTGTGACGAGCTAGGGAATAGGGTAAAAATAACCTTTCAAGGTGGAATCACGCAGCCGCTATCTGATCAGACTGAAATGGGACAAGAAAATTCTCGTCTTTATTTAATCCGGCAATTAATCTCCGTCCAAGGAGGCGAATTTAAGATTAGGGGTTCACTGACTGAACTCAGTTCAGGATTGTTTATAGAAATAATACTCCCTGCATCTATCTCACAGGATAATCATCGCGAATCAGTTAGGGATTCACTGCAGGAACCCACAAAAACAGGTAGAATTTTGGTGGCAGAATCGCAACCGGAATACCAGTCAATATTGTTAAGAGAGCTGGGAGAAATAGGTTATCGGGTAGATTTGGCCGTGGAGGGCAGTGCTGCTCTGGATATGGCGCAAGTGATCAATCCTGATCTGGTGGTGATTGACAGAAACCTGGCAGGCCTGGATGGGTTGATGGTCACCCAAGGCATCAGACGTTGGTCGGCAGTACCTATCCTGATGGTCAGTTCTAAATCAAATCCAGATGACCTGATCCAAGCCTTCCAGGCAGGAGTCGATGATTATGTGTATAAGCCTTTTTTGGTAGATGAAATATTAGTTCGGATTGAGGCAAATATCAGGAGAGGAAAACAATCTAGCCAGGCTTTTGCTCCAGATGTGTTTAGCTCAGGAGATGTAAGAATTAATTATTCAACTAGGCAAGTGTGGTTGAGGGGAAGGCCGGTAGAGCTAACACCTATTGAATACAATCTCCTCTCGTATATGTCACGACATAGGAAACAAATTATGCCTTATGAGCAAATAATTGAACGAGCATGGGAGGGTCCTGAGAAAGGATCCCGTCAAGGATTATTTGTGCATATTAAGCGGTTGAGAGAAAAAATTGAAAATAATCCAAAAGACCCCCAGTTAATCCAAAACAAGTGGGGAGTTGGATATATTTTTTCCCCCTGAGAACAGGGGAGTATTTGACAAAAAATATAAAGTTTGTCATAATCTGAACTGAAGTGCGAACAATAATAAAAGTACTCTGCTAGACTATGGTACTGCTTTCAGAACAGTATGGCAGCATACTTGTTGTGAAGCAGCAGAAAGATAAATTCTGTACCAATAACACCAGATCTGGGAGTTAAAAGAAAAGCTCTATGGAGAATGAGAATTTGGAAAATCAGGGTGAAGAACAACCCCAGGAAAAAGATTCCTCCGTGGAGCAGCCGAGTTGGTTCCAGGATTTTGTTGATCATTATGATGTTGATAAACCCCAGCAGGGTGAAACTCTGAAAGGAACTATTCTAGATATTCAGGAAAGTTCAATTCTGCTTGATGTAGGATTCAAGCGCGATGCAATTATTCCTGGACAAGATCTTGAAAAAGTGGATCAAGAACTCCTGCAGGGCTTGGCTGTCGGTGATGCGGTTTTTGTCAATGTGCTCAGGACTCCGATGGGGGATGATGATTTACTGGTCTCTTTAAGTAAGGCATTAGCTCATAAAACTTGGATAAAAGCAGAAGAATTAGTCCAGGGGGATGAGTTAATTGAGCTAGAGGTTGTTGACCAGAACCGGGGCGGCTTGCTGGTTGCCTATGAAAACTTAAAAGGATTTATTCCTAATTCCCATATACCATCTATTCGCAGAGGGACAAGCACACAAAAGGCAGGCGAAATCAAAGCGGAATTAATGGGAAAATTTTTAGCTGTAAAAGCAATTGAAGTGAATCAAAAAGAAAGCCGGTTGGTATTTTCTGCCCGGATTGCTCAAAAAGATCAGCGGAAGAAGAGATTGCAGGAAATTGAAGTTGGGACAGTGATCAAATCTCGGATTGTAAACGTTGTTGATTTTGGCGTTTTTGTAGATCTTGAAGGGGTAGACGGCTTAGTTCATAAATCCGAATTAGCTTGGGATCGGGTAAATAATCCCTCAAAACTCTTTAAAGCCGGAGATGAGATCGAAGTTAAAGTTGTGGGAGTTGACCTGGAAAAAGAGAGGGTTAGTCTGAGCCACAAAGCGCTGCTTCCCAATCCTTGGCATGAGTTGGTAGAGAAATTCAGTGAGGGTGATCTGGTTGAAGGCAAAGTGATTTCAGTCCTTGATTTTGGTGCTTTTGTAGAGCTTCAGGAAGGTTTACAGGGGCTGGTACATGTCAGCGAGATCGGGTATCAAAACACCGAAGACCCAAAAAGTGCGGTTCAGAAAGGTGATCAGGTCTTGGTCCGGATCATGAGTATTGATCCAAGGAGAGAACGAGTCTCCTTAAGCATGCGGCGGGTGCTCGTTTCTGAACAAATGGATTGGATGATGACTCTCGAAGATGGACAAGAAGGATTACTGGGTGACGGCGGCGAAACTGATCCAGCAAATGACATTGTTGAAGAGGGAGAGGAGATTCAAGCAGCTGTTGATCAAAATCCTGTTGATGAGTCAAATGACAACGAGCAGGTTTTAGATAAAGAAGACGAAAAAGGGTCGGAGATTTCAGAGCCTGAACAGGATGGATTATCAGTAGAGGAAAATTCTGAGAGAGACGAGAACGAAGATCCATCCTCAGAAGATGAGGAATCAAAAGAAAAATAATATTGCATACCGGATCTAAGGGGGTAAATAAATAAGGGGATGTGCCAATACCTTTCGGCAAAGCCTCCAAAATATAATGGGGGATACTAAAGAAGGACAATTCAAATCTTACACACCTAAATAGGCCATGCTGATACCAGCTAAACTGGATGAACTCATCGGCGAAGGATGCCTGGTTCGAGTGGTAGACAAAATGGACAATCGGCTGGATAAAACTCCTTTGAAGCGGCGCAAATCCAGATGGCTTGACAAAATGTCATCTAGCTTTGATTGTAAAATACTCACCCAGATTGAATTTGATCATCCGTCAGGGTGGTGAAATGAAATTCAGAGTTTAAAAGGATCAATTCAACAACGGAAATTGACAGGGAAGTAAAAAATATGGTATACTGGGGGGGAGTATATAACACAAGAGAGGAATCATTTCAATGCCTTTATATGAATACCAATGCAGCAGCTGTGGAAAGTCTTTTGAAGAAATTGTTCGGTTTTCTGAAGCAGACCTGACCCCCACATGTCCAAATTGCGGAGAAGATAACACACAGAAGAAGATCTCTGCAGCAGCATCATTCAGCACATCCTCCAGCGGAAGCATTTCTTCTGGCGGGTGCGCACCGGGCGGCCGGTTTACCTGAGCAGGGTGATAATCCCAGCCGTGTGCTGTTTAATAGCTAAACCACCTTATGAAAATAGAGAATCTGGACACAAAGAACAAATTGATCAAACGTCTGCGCCGTATTGAAGGTCAGGTACGCGGAATTCAAACTATGCTGGAAGAAGAACGGGACTGCCGAGAAATCATGCAGCAGCTTTCGGCCGTAGCGTCAGCAATTAAATCCACCAGCAGAACATTCTTCCAAAATTATGCAGCCATGTGTTTAACGGAAATGGAAGGAGTGACATTAACCGATAAAAATCCAGACCAGAAAGTTTTTAATGAGAAATTGCTGGGCGAAATGATCGCGTTATTAGACAAAACCCCTTAGTGAGAGTATTTATAGTAATTAATTTTCCTCTCCCGTTTATGTCTAATACCGCCCATTTATAAAGGGTTTGTCCTAAAGGGACAGCCCCTTTATTGTTTAAGAGGTTGAGTATAAGGTGAGATTTAATGTTTGTTCCGGCGACGGGAATTCATCTTCGATTTCTTCACATTGGCACTGGTTCCCCACTGAACAATCCCTGCAGCAATAGATAAGATCGTCTATAGCAACCGGCTCCCAGATAATTTCTATGCCGCAACCATCACACCAGAAAGTATCTTTGTAACGAACCATTTGACACCTCCTCCGGAAGGGAGTCCTTCCGCGCTGAATGGGTTTTATCAACAATGAATACCTTGAGATATCACGAGCACGATAATAGGACAGAAATTGTACTTGCCTGATTTAACTATAACAAATATTGGATTGGATTACAAGATTTGGTTATTTACTGGGCTTAGATGTTAAGCCAACGGCTGGCAGCTTTCGGCAGTTCTGATATCGGCCCAGTTTGGATGGTGCAGTCTGGCAGTGAACTAAGGAATAACGAGCCGTATTTCTTAGTGAGCAGCCTATTATCAAAAACAGCGATGACACCAACATCCTTTTTGGAACGAATTAACCTGCCGAATCCCTGCCGGAAACTGAGAATTGCTTCAGGCAGCATATATTCCTGGAATGACTCCTGATAGGTTTCTGCTCGGGCTGCAACGACAGGGTCAGACGGTACCTGAAAAGGTAATTTTGCAATGACCAGAACAGATAAATCCTGACCTGGAATATCCACTCCCTCCCAGAAGGCACGGGTTCCCAGTAAAACTGATTGTTCAGCTTGCTGGAAGCTTTTCAGCAATGTGTGGGGTGATGGCCCGCTTCCTTGTTCATAGACAATAATTCCTTCCTGAGCCAGGGGTCTTGAGATGGCTTTCGCGGTTTTTTGCAGCTGACTGTACGAGGTAAATAAAACCAACGTTCGACCACCAGTGGCTTTGCATAGATCAATCAATCCACGATTAATGCTCATTTGATGTCCCCTTATGTCGGCCGGCTCAGGGATATCATCAACCAGATAAAGAAGCGCTGCATTTTGATAGTCAAATGGGGAGCCGAGGGCCAGTTCTTCCGCATCGTCAGCTTGCAGGCGGCTGCGGACATAATCAAAATTCCCGGCGGTTGTTAATGTAGCTGAGGTCAATATGACAGCTCTTTTTTCGAACCAGATATATCGTTCCATCAAGTCACCGATATGCAGCGGAGCAGCCTGGATAGCAACGGCAGGCCTCTGTGGGTGGCTCTCGACCCAGTAAATCATATTGGGATCCGGTTCAAAAACCAGATCATCAATATTTTCATACGTTTCGTATAGTTCTCGAGAAGCCTCTCTTAATTCATTGAGTATGGGCTCGTACTGTTTTTCATCTGATTGATCAGCCTGCAGAATTTCGCTAATGCTTTCCCATAGTTTTTGAATATCTTCCAGCAGACCGTGGAGCGATTGACGGGCTTGATCCCAGGCCGCTTCTATCTCCTCCCAATCGGGCTGCAATCTTGTTGAGCTTTGAATTCTGACTTGCTGAGTATATCTTCCAACCGGTTTCCCGCCCCGCTTCCTCTCTAAAAATGTATTAATGATCCGGAAGACTTCATCCATCCGGCTTTCTGTTTTAAAGGAGCGGTCAATAATGCTCTGAGTTATTTGATTTAATGCCCCGTAATCACTTGGAGAGAGAGTATTTTGTCCCAGAGATATGACCCAACTTAATATCCCCTTTTTCTGATCGCCCAGGGCTTTCAAGGATCGCCGAAGATTGGTCTGGGATGTGTAGAAACTAAGCGCGTTAGTTGTCGCTCTCTCAAGGTGGTGGGCTTCATCAATCACTAGAGTGTCGTATTCGGGTAAGACCCTGTTCCCAGTCGCCACATCTGCCAATAAAAGGGCATGATTCACCACAATAAGATGTGAGCTGTGGGCTGCCTGCCGGGCTCTGTATAATGGGCAGCGTCCCCCGGTTCTCTTCAGGCATCCTTCTGTTGAGCAATCTTCATGTTCGGCGGAGATCCGGTTCCAGATTCGGCGTTCTTGAGGTCCATTCAGGTTGATTTCGCCCCGATCACCTGTTTGACTGGTTTCCAGCCAGACCAGAATCTTGCCCAGGACCCGCATCTCGTCAGCATTCTTTGGTTTACTTTTTCGCAGAGTTTCAAGATGATGGGGGCATAAATAATTGGATCTGCCTTTCAAAACCGAAGCCTTACATTTCAGGTCCAGGGTTTCCAAAAGCAAAGGGATGTCTTTAGTGATCAGCTGATCCTGAAGATTGATTGTGTTCGTAGAGATAACCACACGCTGCTGGTTCTGGACTGCCCATAGAGCAGATGGAATTAAATATGCCAGAGATTTCCCGATACCGGTTCCTGCTTCAATCAGGTAATGGCGGCCTTCTGAAATCGCTCTGGCTGCTGCCTTTAACATCTCTATTTGTTCTGAACGATGCTCATATTCGGGAAATGACTTATGGAATGGACCTCCCGGTTCAAGAATAGAAGATACTTCCTCCAAGTCCAATCCCTTGATTGAGGTATTAGGCTGCAGCGGAGCTACTTCCCGGAGAGGGGGTTTGATCAGCAGTGGATTCTGGTATTCCTGGGTATCTATGGATTGGCTGGTGGATTGTTTTTCCCCCAGCGCCCATAGAAAGGGGAGATACCCGTCCCAGGTAATATTCTTTCCCAGGCGGACAATTTCAGACAACAAGCCAAGAGGCTGCTCTAGAATTATCTGGTACATGAGATGGTAAATCGCTTGGGTGACCTTAGTATCATCCAGCGCCCGGTGAGTCGCCTTCATGGGAACTGCAAGCGACTGTCCCAAAGCCCGTAAGTTGTATCGTCCTTCAGTGGGCAAAATGACGGCTGCCATTTCATAAGTGTCGATGGTTTTGTTCGATTTAAGGGCACCCTGTTTTTTCAGGAAAGATAGGTCGAATTTGACATTATGTCCCACAACCGGCGCGTCTTTGACAAAATCAATTAATTGATCAATAACTTCTTCAACCGGGGGAGCCTTGCGGACCATAGCATCTGTGATCCCGGTCAACTGTGAGATAAACGGAGGAATGGGTTTGCCGGGGTTTATGAGGGAATTAAATTCTTCCTGAATTTTAGATCCTGAAAATCGCACTGCTCCAATTTCAATGATTTTGTCATTTTGAGATTCAAGTCCGGTAGTTTCTATATCGAGAGCAACCAGTGTATTTTTCATCATGATTTAGACAGCGTTCCTGCGATTTATTCCGGCAGTACCGCGCTTGTTTAGCTTGCAGGGGAAAAGCAGGATAAATCCTTTAGGTTTGACCAAACGCGTGAATGATACGGGAAATATGTTTTGCGCCTTTGAGATATAAATCAATCCTGATGTTTTCGTCCGGTGCATGGGCATTGCCCCCCGGATAACCAATTCCTGTTGTGACAACTGGCAATTTTAATGTATTCACAAAAGCATGGTTCGGACCGGATCCTCCCACCATTGGTACAAGCTGCATGGTTTCTCCAAAAGCATCTGCGGATGTCTCAACTACCAGCTTTACAAAGGGGTGATCCGGGTCTGTCCGGGCTGGTGGTCCTCCCCCTAAAAATTCGATTTCCACATCTGGAAATCCTTCCCCGTCAAGATGATCCCGTAATTGTTTTAATACCTGTTTAGGTGTTTGATTCGGTACCAAACGGAAATCAACTTTTGCCGATGCTTTTGCAGGTAGAACAGTTTTTGATCCCGGGCCCTGGTATCCTGAAGTTAATCCGCAAATCGTACAGGTTGGTTCAAACACACTTGCGACCCTAAGCTCAGTTTCGTTTTGATAATCTTTAAGGAACTGGTCTACACCATAACGGGACTTGAACTCATCACTGATGGGCGGGAGTTCTGAAAGCATTTGAATATCTCTCTCAGATGGGGGCAATATTGGGTCATAAAATCCTGGCAGACGGATATGTTCTGCCTGATCTTTAAGGGTGCTTAAAGCCCAATTTAAGCGCCAGGCGGCATTGGGGAATATTGACCCACCAAGCCCTGAATGCACATCCATTTTTGCAGTTTGCACGGATAATTCAACGTAACAAATTCCCCTTAAGCCCAGGTATTGCATTGGGATATCACGGTGATCCACTCCTCCAAATTCCCAGATACAGGCATCGGCAGCCAGTAATTTTTGATGAGTCTCAACGAAGTGGGGAAGATGGACGCTGCCGATTTCTTCTTCTCCTTCCAGGATGAATTTAATGTTGCAGGGTAGATGGCCATAGACATTAAGGAGAGCATCAATCGCGAATAATCTGCTGACAAAATGGCCCTTATCATCGCTTATTCCGCGTCCAAAAACTTTACCCTCCCGTTCCTCTGGTTCAAATGGGGGAGAAGTCCACAAATCAAACGGTTCTGCGGGTTGGACGTCATAGTGGTTATAAACCAACAGGGTTTTTTCGGTAGTTCCCTGTCGTTGGGCAACCACCACTGGGTATCCCCCGGTTTCGTACAAATCTGCTTCAAATCCTCTGGCAATCAGCATGCCCTTCACCATCCGGGCAGTTTCTGTCATTCCCAGGTTTTGGGCAGCCACACTGGGTTGAGCGCAGAGGGTTTTTAGTTCATATAAGCTGGTGGATAAGTTGGTTTCCAGGTAATTGTCAACAGCGGTGAAATCTGTCATTGTTTTACTCCTGTAGCATAGATTCAATTCTGGCGACGATTAAATCCAACGCTACAGTGTTATATCCACCTTCAGGGATAATCACGCTGGCATAGCGTTTTGAAGGTTCAACGAATTCTAGATGCATGGGGCGGACAGTCTCCAGGTACTGTTTTATTACCGATTCAGTGGTCCGTCCACGCTCCTCAATATCTCTTTTAAGCCGTCTTATAAAGCGGATATCTGCGTCGGTATCAACGTAAATTTTAAGGTCAAACAATTTTCGGAGCTCTGGTTCGGCAAAGATCAAGATACCTTCAATTAATATGATAGGTTGGGGTTTTATCGTTATCGTATCCTGGTTGCGGGTATGTGTTTTAAAGTTATAGCTGGGGAGCTGAATGGCTTCCTTGTTTCGGAGCTTAGTAATGTGTTCAATTAATAGCTCTGTTTCCAGAGAGGAAGGGTGGTCGAAATTGATCTGAGATCGTTCTTCTAGGGTGAGACCGGTTTGATCTCGATAATAAGCATCGTGCGGTAAAAACGCGATTTTTTCAGGTCCGACAGTCTCCAGGATGTAATCTGCGATGGTTGTTTTACCGGAGCCTGTACCACCTGCGATGCCAAATACTAGAGAGGAATTTTTATTTATCATTGTGACTTTATTATACTTGAAGGAAGCTGGATTCCCGGGTTAAATAATTCGATCTGACAGGTATATTTGATTTATTTTGATAACTTTTTGCCAAGGAATTTGCGAGCTTATTAATCGGATAGTTTGCCTTTGCTTGAGAATACAACTTTATAGTCGATTTGTCGTAATATAGATAAAACAACTTCTAAAGGAGGAAAGACTGATGACTAAATCAACCCTGTTGCTAATTCTGATTGGGATAGCGGTGATCCTTGCGGCCTGCACCGCCGGTCCGAATCAACTACGAAATACTCCAGACGAGGATGGTAATGTGGCTGGTTTTTGGACTGGAATCTGGCATGGTTTGATATCCCCCGTTACATTCATTTTATCATTATTCACCAAATCCATATATGTGTTTGAAGTACACAATAATGGCGGTTGGTATACTTTCGGATTCTTGTTTGGCGCTTCGATGATCTTCGGAGGAAGCGGTGGCGGCGCTGCCAGTAGGCGCAAAAAGTACAAATGATTCAAGGGCTCTCTGATTCAGAGATCTGGTTAATTTTCAACCTTGAGGGGTGAATCAGGCGGCTCTTGTGCTTTCTTGCCCAGCAATTGGCTTTTTTGATATGCTGCCCAGACTGCTTTAGAGAGGATGGTCCGCATTCCTCCCTTTTCCAGTTGGTAGATTGCTTCAGCGCTGGTGCCTCCGGGGGAGGTTACCATGTTCCGCAGCTGTGCCAGATGCAGGTCGGACTGGAGCGCAAACTCTACTGACCCCTGTATTGTTTCCAGCACAATCATCCGGGCATCTCGGCGGGAAAAACCTAGATGCACAGCTGCATCGACCAGGGCTTCCGCCAGTAAAAAGACATAAGTGGGTCCAGTACCGCTAACCGCAGTTGCCATATTTAAAAAATCTTCTTGTTCGACATACAGTTCATTTCCCATCGCTTTCAGGATAACCCTGGCTTCAGACCTCTGGGATTCTGAAACGTCTTCTGATCCAGTCCAAACCGTCATCCCAGCGCTGATTTGAGCTGGTGTATTGGGCATGGATCTGATGACTGCTTTATGGGAGAGACCTTTCTGAATTGTGGAAATTGGCATGCCTGCCACGATAGAAAAGACCAGACTGTTCGGGGGGATTTTTCCTTTAAGGTCTGTTAGCACCGACGGCAGCACTTGAGGTTTTACGGAGAGAATCACAATATCAGCTGATTTTACAGCTTCCCGGTTATCCCCGGTAACTGAGACGCCATATTTAGCAGCGATGATTTTCTGCTGTTCCGGATAAGGATCGCTGGCCCTGATTTGGTCAGGAGAGAGTTCGTTTTTTCTCAGCAGGGCTCCAATCATTGCCCCAGCCATATTTCCGCTCCCGATTATAGCAATGTTCTTTCCTTGTAATGGTTTCATGACTTTCTCCTTAAAACCAACTCTGCTTCAAAATCAATGTTGTCATTGTACCATTCAGTTAGTGACCGGGTTGATTTTTTTAAGTGTGTTGTTCATGAAATCTTGCTGGGATAAATAATCCAATAATTTACTCGAATACTCCTGATGAGAAGGTTTTGTATATTTTACGGTGGTATATAACTGAGCTAGATTTTCCACACCGCTTTTTTGTGAACTTTCTTTTAACCATTTGGACTGCATATAACGCTGCCACCCTTTTTCTTCTCTCTCTTTATAAATGTTCAGGATTTCCTCATCACTAATGGATTGATATTTTTCTTTGTGAATTAACCCGGACGCTGGCAACCGGTCTCTTAGTTCAGGATTCTCCGCCGGATATCCAAGAGAAAATCCAGTCACAGGGACCACATTTTTTGGAAGGTCTAATATTTCTCCAATCTGGTCCGCGTTGGCTAAGGTGCTTCCTAGAAAACAAATTCCCAGTCCTTTAGATTCTGCGGCTAGAGCGATTGTCTGAGAGACCAAAATAGCATCAACCGCCGCAACCATAAAGCTGAAATAATTATCAAAATTATCCGGTGCACTGCTGAGGGCAAGCCAGCGTCGCATGCGGTGGAAATCAGCGCAAAAAGTCAACAAGACCGGTGCATCGACTACCATAGTTTGCTGTAGATGAGGTTCCATGAGTTGTTCCCGCAGGCCGGGATCGCGGGTGACAATGATTGAATAGGTTTGCATATTGCCAGAAGATGAAGTCCGGATTCCGGCTTCAAGTATTTCTTCCAGGAGATCTTCCGGAATTGGTTCAGATTTATATTTACGAATAGAGCGATGTTTGTGGATTTGTTCAATTACGTTCATGCTTTTCTCTCCGGGATTTTTGGTTCTTTTAATATACAGGAGAAGTATACGATAAAATGCTGTTTACTATTCAGGGTCATTCTCCTGTCGGAAGCTATTTCTTCTCTTAGATTATACTGAGAAGGATACCTTATGGAAACATCTAGGAAATCGAAAAATTCTAAAGAAATTCGGGCTAATTTTCTACTACTCATCACTGCATTAATCTGGGGTGGTGGTTTTGTAGCTCAGCGGCTGGGATTGCAGGAATTGGGACCATTCATATTTAACGGGTTCTGGTTTCTGGTTGTTGCCCTGACGCTGCTTCCGGTAATTGTCATCAGAAATAAGAGAGATCCAAAGGGTGAATCTGACCTCAAGAAAATTCTCATAATTGGAAGAGCAGCGGGATTATTCATGTTTTTCGGAGCCACTTTTCAACAGCTTGGACTGGTATATACCTCTGCTGGAAAAGCCGGATTCGTAACCGGATTGTATGTCATCATCGTGCCGCTTCTAGGGATAATCTGGGGAGACAGGGCACCGGTCCAAACTTGGGTGAGTGCGATTTTTGCTGTAATCGGATTGCATTTTCTTAGCGAAACCCAGGGATTAAGACTTACTCTGGGAGATAGTTATGTGTTATTGGGGTTTTTTTCTGGGCAGGACATATACAGTTTATTGCCAGATTTTCACCGAGAGTTGATCCAATCCGGCTGTCTTTTGTTCAGGCTGTGTTCACTTCTTTAATCAGTTTTGGGATTGGCTTTTTGCTTGAGGAATTCCAACTACTGCAGATTTTTTCGGTTGCGGTTCCTATCCTTTTTGGTAGAGTGACTTCTATTGGTATTGCCTTTACCTTACAGGTGGTTGTTCAGCGAGACGCTAAACCAGCCCATGCTGCAATATTGCTCAGCCTCGAGTCGGTTTTTGCTGTTTTCTGGGATTGGTTATTAATCAAGGAGGTTCTCACAACCCGGGCGATATTTAGCAGTTTCTTAATGTTAGGGGAAATAATGATTTCTCATATTTGGGGAAAGAAAGGTTAATTATTTTTCAAAGAACCGTGTTGAATTACATTTAGATAACTTTAGATTTCTTTTTCCGGGCGGACACAGGTGCAGGGATACCCCGCATTATCGCTCTCGTACCTGTTCACTTCACTAAATCCTTCACTTTGATATTAGTTTACCGCTCGGGAATTGCCTGTCAGGGCGATTGTCCAGGCTTTTTCCTTAATAAGCTTGAGCCCTTCTTTTAAGAGATCTCTACCTATTCTCTGCCGGTAAAAATCCAGATGGATATATAACCATCCAATATAACCTTCAGAAACACCAATAAACCCTGCCACCCGGCCATCTGAAACTGCAACCAGTTTTTGGCAGACTTTAAGGTGTTTGATTTCCTTATCCTCATTAATAGGAATAAATGCTTTTGGATCACAAGAGCCGGCTAATTCATCCGGTCTAGCCAGGTCGTGAATCTGGCAGGTGGAATGCCAGTCTGCACGCAAATAGGGTCGGATAAAAAAGTTTCTATTAGTTATCACTTTTTTTTGTTTTTACCGTTAGGTAATCCAAGGGATTTATCAGTCGAGATCAGGCTTCTTCTACCGCATTTTTACCGTAGATAGCAGGAACCCATTTTTGACTGGTAATTGGGGGGCGTTTATATCCCGGGTCCTGCTGTCTGGGGGGTAGTTTAATCGGATCAGGGGTCAAATCCTGATAATCAATTAAGCTGAGCATATGGCTGATGCAGTTTAATCGAGCATGGCGTTTGATATTGGCATCCACCACGTACCAGGGAGCTTTCTCGGTGTCCGTATACATAAACATGGCATCTTTTGCCCTGGAATATTCTACCCATCTGGACCGGGAAGCCATATCCATGGGACTGAGCTTCCAGCGTCTGACCGGATCATTGTTGCGGACACGGAAGCGGCGTTCCTGTTCCTCATCGCTTACAGAAAACCAGTATTTTATCAATTTAATCCCGGACCGAACCAGCATCCGTTCAAATTCTGGACAGGTGCGCATAAAATCTCTGTATTCGTCATCCGTGCAATATCCCATTACCCGCTCAACGCCTGCCCGGTTGTACCAGCTGCGGTCAAAGAGAACCATCTCGCCGGCAGTTGGCAGATGGGGCGCATAGCGTTGAAAATACCACTGCTGTTTCTCTTTATCAGATGGAATACCAAGAGCAACCACCCGGACAATACGGGGATTCAGTCGCTGGGTAATCCTCTTTATCACTCCCCCCTTTCCTGCGGCGTCCCTGCCTTCAAAAATTATACAAACCTTTAATCCCTGTTCTTTGATCCAGTATTGGAGCTTGACCAGTTCTTGCTGCAGTATCGCCAACTCCCGATTGTAATGGGCTGATTTGAGTTTACCTGAGGATGTATACTCTAAAGGTGCCTGCTCTTCTGACATCTTATGCTCCTTTTTGGTTCAAAGATTCTGGGAGGTGGAATCCCGGATTCAGCAGAATAGGGTCAAGTGGAAAAGTCATTATAAATATATCCAATCTAGTTCTCTCCGTCAACTGATTAATTCCATTATTAAATATTGTAGCTGATGAATGGAGAGACTTGTTGATTAAAAATGAAGTTGTTGGAGAAATAAAGAGAGCCACCGATGGGAATTGAACCCATAACCTATCGCTTACGAAGCGATTGCTCTACCCTTGAGCTACGGTGGCTAGTAGATGATTTGGTTGACGGCAGAAATTATACCAGCTATCATACGAGGGTGAGAAGGGACTCTACCGGAGACCAACCGGCTCAGGATCCAAGAAAAAACAAACAGGAGGTTTATTTGCGAATCGCAGTTATTTCATACCATACCTGTCCCTTGGCGACTCTGGGCGGGAAATCTGCAGGCGGCATGAATGTTTATGTGCGTGATCTGTCACGATTTCTTGGCAGGAAAGGAATTCACCTGGATGTGTTCACTCGCTCACAGGATGAACATGTTCCACATGTATTGCACGATTTGGGTTTTGGGAACAGGGTTGCTCATATTACTGCTGGTGCGGAACACCCGCTGCCCAAAAAAGAATTGGCTTGTTTTATCCCAGAATTTGCCGATCGCATTCTGGATTTTGCCAGGAAAAAAGATCTCAAATACGATCTGATACACAGCCATTATTGGATGTCTGGCCTGGCAGCAGAGAAATTAACAAAGAGCTGGCAGGTTCCAGTAATCCAAATGTTTCACACGCTTGGCAAACTGAAACAAAAGATTGCTCAAAATGCAGAAGAGGCAGAGGGGGAGTATCGCATTAATGGTGAATTCCGGGCAATTTCAATCGCAGATAAAATCATTGCCTCGACGTCGACGGAAAAAGCTCAGCTTGAGAGCCTATATGGTGCAGAACCGGCTAAGATAGAAATAATTTCCCCTGGGGTTGATTTGAGTCGTTTTTACCCCATTCCGCCGGATGAGGCAAAGGAATATGCGGGTATCCCGCTGGACAAACGAATGCTGTTATTTGTCGGTAGGATCGAGCCCTTAAAGGGAATTAGGACATTATTGAGGGCAATCTGTTATCTGCAGGAGAAAGGCGGAGTAGAGAAAAACCTCTGCCTGGTTGTGATCGGCGGAGACCTGGAAGAACATGATGGTAAAGAATCAGCGGATAGGCATCTCCTGAATCAATTGCGGGATGAATATGGTCTGCAGGATATGGTCTCTTTCCTTGGCAAAAAAAGCCAGGATTCATTGCCTTATTATTATTCTGCTGCCGAGATGGTAATCATGCCTTCCCATTACGAATCCTTCGGTATGGTTGCCTTGGAGGCGATGGCTTGCGGCACACCGGTAATTGCGTCTCTGGTCGGGGGATTAATCCACCTAGTGGAAGATGGCGTAACCGGTTACCATATCCCGGTGGATGATCCAATTGCGCTTAGCGAGAGAATTTCTGGTTTGCTTCAAGATAAGGCGCTCCGCTACCGGATGGGTCATGACGCCTTTGCTTTTGCGAAAAAATTCGACTGGGAAGATATTACCGAAAGAATGATCCAGCTATACCGGGTATTGCTAAATATCTCAAACTGATGGATCAATTTTTAGATTGATTGAGGTAAAGAAGTGGAAATTAGAGTAGATTCTTTACCGGAAGAATTATTCCATGGTGAAGTGATTTATATTGTTGACCAAGCTGAATTTATTCCCCGTAATGTGCAAACCGTTGAGGGAAGAAAAACAACAGTGTATGCGGTCAAGATACGGGTTGAAAATCTAATCAGAATACTTAAGCCGGGCATGCCAGTAGATGGGAGTTTTGATTAAGAATAATTCAAACCTCCGAGTTATGAAATACCTTGGAGGTATTTTTATTTAACCAGTACTTCCTAATGCTCTTCCTGCAGCCCATCCGGTAGAAAAAGCGGCCTGCAGATTATAACCCCCGGTATCCGCGTCCACATCCAGGATTTCCCCGGCAAAAAAAAGTCCCTGAATTAATTTAGATTCCATAGTCTCTGAATTAACTTCAGAAGTATCCACTCCGCCGGTTGTGATAATGGCTTGATCGAATCCCATATCTCCGGAGATTAAAAATTTAAAGTCATCTTTGAGCCAATACCGGAGTTGTTTTCGTTCTGTGCTGGATATTTGGCTGAGTTTCTTATCCCTGGGGATCCCGGTTTGCTCAGAGCAGACCGGGATCAGTTTTTTAGGCAGCAGCCCTTCGAGCAGGGAACTAAATTGTTTCCGTCCTTGAGATTGAATTTCTCTTAAAAGACGGGCATCGATGGCAGCGTGATCCAGGGCTGGTTTTAGATCAATTTTGATTTCCACCTGGTTTCCTTTTTGGAGATAATTAACGATTTGCCGGCTCAGGGTTAAGATCACCGGTCCAGAAAGACCAAAATGAGTGAACATCATTTCTCCGAACAATTGGGAAAGTTTCTTTTCATTTACCCAAACACTAACGGAAATGTTTTTTAAACTCAAACCCTGAAGCTTTTGAGCGGTATTTCCCGCAGTAATCAGCGGAACCAGAGCGGGGCGGAGCGGTATGATCTTATGTCCTGCCCGCCGGGCAAAAGCATATCCATCCCCGGTAGATCCTGTACCGGGATAAGCCTTTCCGCCAGTTGCCAGGATTACGGCTGACGTCTGGTAAGTTTTTATTGCCGTTACAACCTGATGGATTTTTTTTCCCCGGATGATCAGATCAGTCACAACCGTTCCTGTAATTAATTCCACTCCCGTGTTCTGGACCCAGGACAGCAGTACCTCAAGGACATCGCGGGCTTTTTCACTTTTCGGAAAAACCCGTCCGCCACGTTGAACCACTGTTGGTAGCCCTAATTCATCGAAGAAATCTCGAAGTTCATCCGTGTAATAGCGATAAAACAGCTGGGTTAAGAATCGGCCACCTTTATTAAAATGGCCCAGGGATTCCTGAACGGTAGAGGTATTGGTCAGGTTGCAGCGATTTTTACCAGTCAGCAGCAATTTCCTGCCCGGGGTTTTCATTTTCTCAAGCAGCAGCACTCTTTTTCCCAGCGAGGCAGACTGCCCGGCAGCCATTAATCCTGCAGGTCCAGCACCAATAACTATTACATCGTAATGCGGCATGGTCTCCTTCGTCAGGGGTGTAGAGGAATCCACCAGACTTCAGATCAAGTGTAACATTTCCTTACTCATTATTCAGCCGAATTCCCCGGAAAACCCTGCGAGCAGGGCTGACAAACCTCTAAACTGGAACAAATTTCAGTATTTAACACCCATAGAATAAGAAATTTCAACATTATACTAAAGAAATCATAAAGAATATTAAAAATCTATAAATTGGCACTTGACAAACTAAAGAAAATTGATATAATGTTTATAGAAATTAATAAGATTATCAATAAAATTGATTTGGAGGATAAAATGATTACGATTAATTACGATCAAAGTAAACTACGCCAGCAGGAACTACAGATCTAGGCAGAAAAAGAGCGGTTGATTGTTGATATGCTTCGGCGGGAAGACAATCAGAAATCATTATTGGGCAATGTCATTAGCTGGATTGTTTCAATATAACACTTTAGAAAATAGTGAATTTCCAACCAGGAGGAGAATTATGTTTAGCATTACATATACAGAGAGTAAAGAATATCAAAATGAACTAATAAAAAAGGCAGCAATTGAACGTTTATTAAAGACTGCTTCAAGGAACCAGACGAAACACTTCAGTCTACGGTAAATTATTCAAAAACTATCCAGTCCGAAGAATCGTACCTCCGGGGCCTTCGAATTTTATACTCTCTAAACACTGCCTCTGTACTCGATTGCCTAAGACCGCTGATCTGATGATAGGAAAGCGGTCTTTTTTATTTGACATCTGTAAGTTTTCCTATTAGAATAGTTACTGTCTGAAGGAAACCTGTAGTTTAACAATGGAATACAGCAGAGGTGCCTGTAATCCCGAAAGGGAAGGCTTAAAGGCGAAGTCTGTGAAACTCAGACGCTGACCCGCAACTGTAATTCGATTATCCTTCAAGGAATCGATAAGCCAGGTCGACCGCCATTGCTGTCCGTTCATGAAACTCTCGCGGTAAGGAGGTGTGAACTTGGTAAAGTAGAATTACTGACCCACGTGCCTTCCCTGTCCGAGACAGGGATTTTTTGTTTAACAATTAACAATTAGCTAAATTTGAGGAAAATATGAAAAGTTCTATTATAAAAATCAGTAGTTTTGTAATAATTCTGTCGTTCCTGCTAACAGCATGCGGGACTTCCTTACAAGCAGAACCAACACCCATTCCACCGAAACTTACCAATATTCCTGATACACCAATTCCTGATACACCAATTCCTGATACACCTTTACCTTCTGAAGAACCAAAGCCAGAGCCTATTGTAGTTAAAGACGATCTGGAGTTCGACGTTAGCCTAGAAATACCTGCCCAAATTATTGTTTCTATTTCCCCAAATTTGACCGAAATTCTATTCGGAATTGGCGCGGGGGACCGACTGGTTGGACGAGATTCTAATTCCCAATTTCCTGAAGCAGCGCTTGAAGCAGCAGATTTAGGCGGTATGTGGGATGGAATTCCTGTTGAAGATATCCTTGCCCTGGAACCTGATTTGATTTTGGCCGGGGAAATTTATGCTGCTGATGCAATTCAGGAGCTGCGGGATTTAGGATTGACAGTGTATTGGCAGGCAAACCCGGAGGATTTTGACGGATTGTATGAGAATATTCGGAAGATAGCAGTTCTTACCGGAACAGAGGATAAGGCAGAATCCTTGGTTATTTCTCTCCAGGAACGAGTTTCCAAACTGGAAGGGAAGCTGGAAGGGGTTGAGGATATTCCGCTGGTCTTCTATGAATTGGACGCATCTGATCCGGCCAATCCCTGGACTACCGGTGCAGGAACCTTTATTTCCTATATCATCAATAAAGCCAAAGGACAAAATCTTGGTGATGTATTAGATGGCGAATGGGTGCAGATTAGCTCAGAAGAGCTGATTGCTCAAAATCCAGACTATATTCTGCTCGCAGATGCACTTTATGGAATAACCCCGGAGAGTGTGGCTGAACGGGCTGGCTGGAGCGAAATTTCTGCAGTAATAGACGGTAAACTGCTCCCTTTCGATCCGTTTATCCTCAGTGTCCCTGGACCGCGACTCGTAGAAGGTTTTGAACAGCTAGCAGAAATGATCCATCCTGAGTTATTTGGTAATTAGTTTATGAAAAAACGTTCTTTCCTGGTAATTTCCGGAATGCTGGTGTTAGCATTTGTGTTGAGCATTGCCCTGGGGGCAGTAACAATCCCTCCGGGCAGTGTTCTCCAGATTCTATTGGGAAAACTGTCCTGGTTTGAAATTTCTGGAACTTGGCCCGAGTATTTTGAAACAATTCTCTGGGAAATTCGGCTGCCGCATACTATCCTGGTTGCTCTTACCGGCGCGGCCCTGGCAGGGAGTGGGGCAGCATTTCAGGGACTATTTAGGAATCCGCTGGCTGATCCATACCTGATAGGCGTTGCCTCAGGGGCTGGATTGGGTGCAATTGCGATAATGTCCTTCTCGCAGGCGAGTAAATACCTGGTACCGATAGGTGCGTTTCTCGGTGCGCTGGGAACAATTTACGCCGTTTATACTCTGGCAAAAATAGGGCGTATTGTTCCGCTGACAACATTGATACTGGCCGGTGTAGCTATTGGATCTTTTACATCAGCTTTGACTTCTTTTTTGATGCTGGTATCGGATAAAATGATTCTACAGGCAATGAGTTTTTTATTAGGCGGCTCGACAGTAGCAGGATGGGAGCCGTTGAAGATTGCTTTTCCATATCTTGTATCAGGAATGATCTTGCTGGTTTTAAGCGGGCATTCCTTAAATGTGCTGCAATTTGGCGAAGAGCAGGCGCAGCAGTTAGGTCTGCCTGTTGAAAAAATCAAATTATTTATTATAGTGGCGGCATCCCTGACTACAGCAGCTGCAGTTTCTTTTTCTGGTGTAATCGGGTTTGTTGGTCTTGTAGTCCCCCACGTTATCCGGATGATTTGGGGTGGAAATTACAAGAGGTTGATACCCTTATCCATTCTAGGAGGAGGTTTTACTTTACTGATATCGGACCTGGCAGCGAGAATTGTAATGGCTCCACGCTCGTTGCCGGTTGGTATTGTGACAGCGTTGGTTGGCGCTCCGTTTTTCCTCTGGATCCTGCGCCGGGCAAAGAGAGAGGTGTTCTGGTGAGTGCTGGATACCAAGGAAACACAGTTCTCGACATTCGGTCTTTGTCTGCAGCTTACGGAGAGATCATTGCGCTTGACAGGGTGTCACTTTCAATAAATCGGGGGGAAATTTTGGGATTAATTGGTCCAAATGGCGCCGGAAAATCAACACTAATCCGGGTATTAAGTGGAATCCTGAAAGCGAAATCTGGTGAAGTCCTGTTAAATAATCTAAATATCACCTCCTACACGCCATCTCAACGGGCGCGTGTGCTCGCGGTTGTTCCGCAGGCTCGGCAGCTCGGGGGAGCATTTTCTGTAGAACAGGCAGTACTGCTGGGAAGAACAGCCTATCTTGGTTTTCTCGGTAAACCCAGTAAATTGGATCTGGAAAAAACTTACTGGGCGATGGAACAAACCGATGTGATCCATCTTTCCAGGAGAACTCTGGCAGAAATCAGCGGAGGAGAGCAGCAGCGAGTGCTGCTGGCAAGGGCGCTGGCGCAGGATACACCGGTTCTACTGCTGGATGAACCGACCAGTCACCTTGATCTTAGATATCAGGTCAATTTGCTTACTTTATTGAAGTCGCTGGTTAAGAAGCAGAACCTGACAGTGTTGATGGCGATGCATGACCTCAATCAGGTTTCCGGCACAGCAGACCGAGTTGCTTTGCTGGTGGATGGTTGTCTGCATTCAACGGGTACTCCAGAAGATGTCCTCACACCTGAGAATATTAAGGAAACCTATCAAACTCAGGTAGAGATTTTTAATCATCCCCGTACCGGTAAACATTTTATTATTCCAGTGACGTAATTTAAAATTACTAATTAATTGAGAAAGCGCCAGAGATGGACCATTTCTGGCGTTAATTATTTAACATACTCGTTTGGTAATTATTATCAGGGAGTAAAGAATTATGATTTAGCGGATTGGGTCCCAGCTCTCGGATGCGATCCGTCATTTCTGTGGCGGCATCTGCAAAAGATTTTCCCTGACCGCCGGAAATGAAGTACATATTAAGCCGCTCTCCTCCCAATCCGATTGAATCGAGTATTTTTTTTGTATGCTCCACCCGGAGCTCTCCACGCTCATTCCCCCGGACATGATGGCAATTCCCCTTTGGGCAGGCAACCACGTAAACTCCGTCTGCGCCGTCCTCAAAGGCTTTTAATATATACTTAGGGTCAACCTTACCTGTGCAGGGCAGTTTAACGAGTTTTACATTGGCTGGATACTCAATGCGGAGTGCGCTGGCTGTATCAGCTGCCATGTAGCCGCAATAGATACACATAAAGGCGGTTATTTCCGGTTCAAAGAATTTTGGACTCATAGTTCTACCCAGCTTCCCAGAACGGGGAACTCTGGGACCATGATTTGGTCGTCTGTGTAATTTAGCAGCTGTATTGCATTGGCGGGACATTCTGTTGTGCAGGTTCCGCAGCCGTGGCAGAGTGTGGGTTCAATATATGCCGCTCCGCCCAATTCTCCTACACCGGTATATTGATCATCCATGTAGGGAATTTCATATGGACAGGTCCGGGTGCATGTTAAACAGCCGACACATTTTGCCGGATCTACGACCGCGATCGTGCCGCCAAAATGAAAAGGCTTTTTGCTCAGAATAGTTGCTGCCCTGCCTGCAGCTGCCTGTGACTGGCTGATGCTCTCTTCGATGAATTTTGGATAATGGGCTATACCGCAGATAAAGATCCCTTCTTCCATAAAATCCATCGGGCGCATTTTTATATGAGCTTCCAGGAAAAATCCCTCATTTGAAATAGGTACCTTCAGCAAGTTTGCGAGTTCTATTGTGCCTTTTGATGGCTGGATAGAAGTGCTGAGTATCAGCAGATCCGGTTGCAGGATCAGTTCGCGGTCGAGCATCTGTTCCTTCATTTTGACATTAATATTTCCGTCAATTTGTTCTACCCGGATTGGATGGAGGTCATCGTAGCGGGCAAATATTATCCCGCGTTCCCTCGCTTCTGTGTAATACTTTTCTCTGAAACCGTAAGTAATAATATCTTTATATAAAACGGTTATCTGGCAGTCAGGATTGATAATCTTAAGACGAATGGCGTTTTTTATTGTGCTGATGCAGCAAATCCTGGAGCAGTAATGGTAAGTTTCCTCTTCTGGTTTTACACATTGAATCATCACAACCTGTTTCAGGTTTGAAACCTCTTCGGTGTGATGAGCTATTTTATCTTCCAGCTCCATCTGAGTGAGAACTGAGGGGTGTTCTCCCATTAAATAATGATTCACGCGGGTTTCCTGGCCACCTGTTGCTACTATAGTAACGCCGTGAGAGATCTTGCTCTGTGAGCCATCTTTATGACGGAGTATTGCGTGGTAAGCTCCTACGTGTCCGCTGTGCTCCTCAAGCTCGGTTCTGGGCATTACCTTGATGCGTTCATGGGCAATAAGACGGTTTACAAGATCGCGGAGCAATTTATTTGGATTGTCGCCTTCCACGAGGTATTGAACTTTCTGCAGGTTTCCACCCAGAGAGTCCTCCCGTTCAATTAGAACGACATCAAAACCGGAATCTGCGATTGACAGAGCAGCGGTCATGCCGGAGACTCCACCACCAACCACCAGAGCTCGTCGGTGGGGCGGGATAGAAGACTTGTAGATAGGTTCTAGGACAGAGGCCCTTCCAACACCAAGTCGAATTAATTCCAGCCCTTTTCTAGTGGCCATCTCCGGTTGGTGGGGATGAACCCAGGCACAGAATCCTCTTAAGTTCACCATTTCCATCAGGTACGAATTTAGCCCGGCTTCGCGGACTGTTTTCTGGAACAGAGATTCATGAGTTCTGTGGCTGCAAGCGGCAACAACCACCCGGTTCAAGTTTTGTTTGTTAATCGAATCTCTGATTTTTTTCAATCCCTCTGGGAAGCAGCCATAACCAATTTCTTCTGTGTGAACCACGTGAGGAAAATCTGCTGATTTTTCCAGCAAACTCTCGATATTGATTACTCCTTCCATGGTGGGGTGACAACGGCAGCTGAATACCCCGATTCTGGGATCTTCATCACGGATATTTTTCTCCGGGGGAAACTTAACAGAACTGAGAAAGGGGAATTCTCGGCTCGAGAAAGATGTTCCCAACTTGTTTTGGAATAACCGCATCACATCACCTGCCGCGCCGGCAGAGTCGATAATAGTCTCTGCGATCTCTTTGGGTGAGGAAAAAGCGCCGCAGACATAAATGCCAGGCTGGCTGGTTTCCAGGGGATTAAATTTATCCGTTTGACAGAAACCATATTCATTGAGGTCAAAACCCAATTGGCTGGATACCATCTCGGCGCCGTTGGGAGGCTGTACGCCAACAGACAGAACAATCATATCAAATCTGTCTTCCCGGATTTGATCGCCATTTTCCGGATCCGGGTACTGCAAGATCAAATCTTTGGTCTTGGGATCTTCTCGGATCTCTGAAATTCGGCAGCGAGTATATTGGACGCCGTATTGCTCTGTAGACCGGTAAAAATAAGCATTGTATTCTTTGTTAAATGCCCTCTCGTCCATGATAAATATCTGGCAGTGGACTTCATCCAGCCGTTCTTTTGCCAGGACGGCTTCTTTGGTTGCATACATGCAACATATTGAGGAACAATAAGGATGTTTCTGGTCCCTGGAGCCAATGCACTGCAGCCAGGCAATGCGTTTCGGGGGTGAGTTATCAGAGGGCCGAAGAAGTAAACCTTCCGTAGGTCCGGAACGGCTAACAAATCTTTCATACTGCATGCTGTGAACTACGTTAAGATACCGGCCATATCCATACTCTGCCAATTCAAACGGATCAGTAAGGGTATACCCCATGGCGAGAATGATAGCTCCAACGCGAATTGTTTCTTCCCAGGGTTTTTCATCTAAGTTTATGGCGTTTGTTGGGCAGACATCCACGCAGCGGTTGCAGCTTTCGCAATAATCTCCCTTATCAATGTAGTACGTATCCGGGAGAGAACGCGGGGCGCTTTTGTGAACAGCCATGCGTGTGACCAGGGATTCCTGGAATTCACTTGGTAAACGCTCCGGGCAGGCAATTGCGCATAGACCGCAATTTGTACAGAGGGTTGGGTCAATAAAACGGGGTTCTCGGAGTAAAGTTATCTTAAAATCACCAGCTTGACCTGAAGCGTCTTTGAGGTGTGTTCTGGTCATGATTTCGATGTTGGGATGGCGGTTGTGGTCCATGAAGGCAGGGGAGATGGCTGGTCGCGTACAGCCGTACCCATGATCTGAAGTACCCCGGCACAGGACGCAGTCATGGGTGGGAAACATGTAGCCCAATTGTGCGACTCGCCCACCTAAGCCGGCATCCCTTTCAGTCAAATACACTTTTAAGCCGGCTTCAGCGAGATCAACTGCTGCCCGCATGCCGCCGATGCCGCCGCCAACCACTAAAACAGATCCGGCGGGTTGAACATGTTCACTTATCATTCTTGCTCCTGAAACTGACGAATATCTAAAATGGTAGTATCTTCGATACTGTTAATAACCTCTACCAGTCTATTTTCTTCAATATTCTGCACCTTGCACAATGATACCCATTGCCCCGGTGTGTCATCAGAATAATATCCCACACAGACTGATAAATACCCTCCTGCATCTGCAATAGCACTGGTTAACCCGGCAATAACGCCGCTTTGGTCAGGCTGCTGGACAGTAACCCGGATACCTGGTTTCTTGGCTCCCAGCAGGGAGGTCATGGTGATAAATAGGTCACTATCGGAAATAATGCCGACTAGTTTGTCTTCGTGCACAACCGGCAGAGTCCCGATCTTCTTATCGGCCATTACAAAGGCTGCGATTTCTATTGGAGTATCCGGCTCAATAGTTACGACATCTTTTACCATGACGGAATGAACTTTAATTTTGGAAAGAGTGTAGCTGACTTCAAAACGGCTAAAACGGGAAACATCAGATGGAAGCGCAGTTCGCAAGGAAGTTCGTGTGATTAAACCCACCAATTTAGTTGTGTTTACCACAATAGGGAGATGACGGATACCTTTGGATTGCATTAAATCCTGAGCTTCTGTGACAGCCATATCCGGGTACCCGCATATTGGGTTCGGGGTCATTCGATCTTTCACAATCATTAAAACCTCCCAATTATCTTGGCATCAACACCTAAATTTTTTCCGGGTTATCTTAAACTGCTAATTACATCAATAAACCTAGAAAGGCGCGGATTCCGTTTATTTATACCAGAATGGTATTGGACTCCATCATGAAAATACTGATTTTGTGACGAAAATCACATATTATTAAGCATAACATCGGAGAGTTCTTATTACGAGGGAAAGTGAATCCAGGGAAGTGAATCCAGAAGGAAAGTAACTTTGTGATGAAATGACTCAAGTCGTGACAGCAAGAAATCCCGGATCAAGAAATAATTGGCCTGCGTCTGCGGTGTGGAATACAGAGACAGGAGCTATCATTTATCAATGGGATTGGATGATGAATTTTCAGGGAATAATTAGCTGCGATTGTTTAGAGGCTGCCCAACTGGCCATGCCGAGGATGCCGGCATCGCTACCCAAAGTACTCAAGACAACCTCAACATTCTCAACCGGCATAACAAAAACACGTTCCTGAAGTGTTTTCTTAATTGGTTTCAAAAGCAAATCACCAGCCGCTGCCACGCCTCCTGCAAGCACAACCCGCTCGGGACCAAATGCAACACAGATATTGGCAATGCCTGTTCCCAGGTAATGACCAACGGAGTCCCAGATTTCCTGAGCGATTTCATCACCCTCTTTCGCAGCCCGCGCTACAACCTCGGGCGTTATTTTGTTTAGATCGTAATCCACCAGGTCTGCGATCCTGGTTGCGAATCCCTGTCGAACTGCTTTTTCTGCCCGCGAGGCAATTGCTGGACCGGATGTGTAGGCTTCCAAGCAGCCGTAGTTTCCACAGCTGCAGCGCAAGCCGTTGATTTCAACAGTCTGATGGCCTAGCTCCCCTGCAGTTCCTTTAAAACCGAGCAATAATTGACCATTCAACACCAGACCGCCACCCACTCCGGTGCCTATGGCAAAACAAGCCATCCGATTGACTCCTTGTCCGGCGCCGAAGGAATATTCTCCGTAGGTGATCGCCCGGACATCGTTCAGTAAAGTAACCGGTAGATTCAGTGCTGATCTGAGAGTATTTCCTAAGGGAACATCTCTCCATTGTCCGGAAAGATTGGGAAGGAATAAAGTATTTCCATTTTTCAGATCGATGACACCTGGCGCACTGACTCCTAATCCCTGGATAACCGATTTATCTAAGCCGCTATCTTTTATTAGGGAACGAATCAAATCCACCATGCTTTCCATCACGGCATCATGTCCCAGCTGGGAATGAGTGGGGATGCTGTTAGCATGCAGGACAGTTCCTGTCTCAAGGTTTACTATCCCGGCTTTAATATTGGTTCCGCCAAAGTCACAACCAATGTAAATGATCACGACAATTCCCTCCGTAAATGATCAGATTTTCTGGTGTAGATCCTACTGGTATATATACCTTACCTGTAATTATTTTTTAGATTCAATGAATTTTTCATGTAATTGGGTTAGAACTTCCTGCAGTTTTCCTCCCAGCAACTCTCCCCCTTGACTGGTGATGTCATCTTCATTTTCGAAAACAACATAGGGAACAGAAACCCCCTGGATTTGAACAATATCCGGTTGCCCAGCAGTAAGTTCATCCCAGTCAACATGACGATATAATCTTTCCAATTTTTCGTCTGTCAGGCCGTGTTCCAGTATGCTGTCGGGGCGGTCTGGATTGTAGCGATTTCGGTTTTTTCTGAGCGATTCTTCCCAGGAAACATTTAGATAAAGAATGGCAAGTCGATCAGCAATTTCCTTACTTAAGTACTCAAACGCACGGGAAAAACCGCCGTGTGCTGAGCCCCGGGCGAACTCGATGATGATAGTCTTCTGGTCGTGATAGCCGGGTTCATCGCGGAGAATTTTACTATATTCCAGGTTGATCCGCTCGATCAGCAAATCCCAGAGATAGGCATGCAGAAAAGTAAGATCGTCGTCGGTATGAAGACGCTTGTGTCCTAATCGGGATAAAATAGCATCCTCCTCAAACCAGGTCCACAACATGGGGAAATCATCCAATTCTTCAAACTCCCCGATGTGATAAAGCGGGATTCTTTTTTCAATAGGTGTCGATTTTAAATGGGCTATGATTTCGCTTTTCCCAGCAGCAGGGCGGGCGACAAGAAGCAAAATATCGAAAGTGTTTGAGTTTGATGCATTCATGAGTGGTCAATAATCCCTTTTATGGGTTGATTAAAATAATGTCCATATTTTATAGATTGTATCTTTCATCTTCCTGCCAGGTCGTGCTGTATTCTGTAAGTTGGTCTGGCAGGGTGATATCTGGAGGTTGAATGATCCATTTTCCTGCCAATCCATTTTCCCTGGCAGACAACTCAAAATGAGCCATGGCGATTCCAAGGTCTACACGTTGGAGATCTGCAAGGTTAAGAATAAAATCAAACACAGGCGGGGGATACTTTGTCGTTCTCTGGAGAAAAAAGTGCCAGTTTTGACCATCCCGAACAACTCGCCAGGGCTGCTTGTTCGAAGCAGAGGGTGCAAGGCGAACCAGATCGAGGGACTCATGATAAATGCCTGCTTCGTCAGGATGGAGAGGATTACCAAATTCTTTATTGAAAAAAATATTTTCCCAGGGTAAGCGGTTGTGGGCTCTCGCACCCGCCCGGATTGTTTTATCCATCCAGGTGGATTGATCTGCAGGATAGCCGATTGAAGCGACAGCTGGAATAATTTCTCCATCCAGAAGGGATAACTGGCGGGCAAATCGGCTTTTGGTGAAAGTACCTCCCAGCCAACAGTTGCCTAATCCGAGATCTGTCGCCCTCAGTAGAATGGCTTCCATCAGATATCCAAAATCTTCTAGCGCGCCAGATTCTTCTTTTGAGACCCCGATAATAAAACCAGTTGGATTTTTTATAAATCCGTAGGTTCCTAAACCCTTTAATGATGTACTATCTCCTTCTTTGGCAGCAACTACCTTGAACCGGACTTGATTACCGAGGGGGCCAATTAAACATGAGTCAATAAAATCCTCCAAAGCCGCCAGGACGGAATTTTGGATAGGCAGGTCCTGATAGGTACGGCAGGAAAAGCGCTTGCGAATCAAATTGGAAATAGGTTGATTAAAATTCATAAGATCTGAAATATAAGCTATAAAAGAATGATTGGATTATAGCAGGACTTGGACTTTATCAGAATAAGAATACCTATCTCTTTGAAATGGATGATTATTATTTTCCTTAATACCATGTAAGTTATCTCTAAAATTATCATAAAATATTATATGAGATAGAATATTCTCAAGGAACTATCATTATTCGATGTGTATGAAAGGAAAACGCTGACCTGATTTATTGTATAAGAAAAAATTCTTGAGAAATTATTCGATTTATGTTTATAAGGATAATTTATGCCGAAAATCCAACTGGATACTCAATCTCCTGATTTTACGCTTATCAGTTTTGATGGACATAAAATCAGTTTGTCAGATTTCCGCGGAAACAGCCAGGTCCTTCTGGTTTTTAACCGCGGTTTTGCCTGACCATTCTGCCGCCGGCACATGGCACAGTTGCGCCATGATTTTGAAAAGTTCGTGAGCGAGAAAACAGTGATCCTGGTTGTTGGTCCTGAAAATGCCGGGACATTTAAAACCTATTGGCAAGAAAACGAACTGCCATTTATCGGCCTGCCGGATCCTTCTCACAGTGTATTAAAGTTGTATGGCCAGGAGATCAAGTTGTTTAAATTAGGACGTATGCCTGCCATGGCGATTATTGATCGAGAGGGGAGGGTGCGATTTGTGCATTACGGACATTCCATGTCTGATATTCCAGATAATGAAAATATCCTGAGTGAATTAAGATTGATAAATGGTTTGAAAAACTAAGATATATAGTAGGATGAGAGTTACCTGGCGAACATTTTGCCTGGGCCTTTAGCAACCAGAACTGATATAAAAAAAACCGAACTGATATGTTCGGTTTTTTTTACTTGAAATATCAGGTATTATTCCCCGAAATTTCTGATTTTGCTTATTAATAATCTTATCTTAATTCGAAGCCCGCTTAATGTCCACATTGTGCTGATCATGAAAATGATACGAGCCGGTTTTATTCAGGACATTGGAGACGTATTCTTCTTTCACGTCTAAAAGTGTGTATTTGTCGAAGATTGTTATTTTGCCAATCCCATATCCGGGAATATTTGCTTGTGAGGCAATCCCACCGACAATTTCACCTGGATTGATACCATGCTGACGGCCGCGGCCCAGACTAAGTCGCACCATTCCTTGTTCATGGGAAGCACTTGATTTGCCATTACCACGGGAATTTGGATAACGTTTGCGGTTTTTTCCATTACGCGAATATTGTTTTCTTCTCGAATTTTTCCCAGAGGAACGATTAATTCGCACTTCAGATATCTTTTCGATCGGGCGTTGTTTTTCTTCACCTCGAGCCATTTTTATAGCAGCGGCAGCGACTTTGAGAGGATCATATCCAGAAGCTACAAGATACTCTGCCATTTCTTCTTCACGTTTGCATCGATCTCGTTCTAGCCAGACCTCCATCTTTGCGAGCAACCTGATTTCCCGACGCTCTTGAACATCTTTTTCTGTTGGAAATTGGGCTTGAGGAATTTGATATTTTGTGAAGCTCCCGATCCGCCCCAGGTAACGTTTATCTCCGGGTGTAACGAGGGAAATCGCAATACCATCTTTGCCAGCTCGACCTGTACGCCCTATCCGGTGTACATAAAGTTCCGGATCGGTAGGGATATCAAAATTAAACACATGAGATATATCATCTATATCCAGACCGCGCGCTGCAACATCTGTAGCGACTAAAACTTTAATTCGTCCTGAACGGAAACGATCTAATACGCGGATTCGGGCATCTTGGGCCAGATCACCGTTTAACGCTTCAGCGGAGAAACCGCGTTGAATTAATTCATTAGCTACCCGGCTTGAACCAACTCGTGTTTTTGTAAAAACCAATGTCGCGCCAATTTCTTCAATCTCAAAGAGGCGGGTTAATGCAGCCAATTTGTCTTTTTCATTAACCAGGTAATAACGCTGTTCAACCGTGTCTACAGTTACCTGTTTGCGCTGGATCATAACCGTCTCAGGATCATTCATATATTTATCTGCCAGTTGACGAATTGACTTTGGAAGTGTGGCAGAGAATAATGTTGTCTGGCGTTGGGCTGGTGTTTCGCGCAGGATGTTTTCGACGTCATTAACAAAGCCCATGCTGAGCATTTCATCGGCTTCGTCCAGGATTACGGTCCGAACGTTGCTGAGATCCAGGATTCGCTGCCGGATTAAGTCCTGCAGTCTGCCTGGTGTTCCAACGATCACATCAACCCCGTTTTTGAGTCGGCGTCTGGAAGTTCCATAATGCTGTCCACCATATACCGGCATCACTTCGACTTTCTGATGGCGGCCGTACTGGGCAATGGCATCCGCAACCTGAATTGCTAATTCACGGGTAGGGGTCAAGACCAGGGTGTTGACACTGCCCTGATGATTGGTGTTGATTATATTTTCCAGGATTGGAAATGCAAAGGCTGCCGTTTTACCGGAACCTGTCTGGGATTGGGCAAGGACATCCTTGCCTTCCAGCATTAATGGAATTACCCGGGTTTGGACTTCAGTCGGTGTATTAAAACCGAGTTCAGCTGCTGCCCGCAGCAATTCAGGGTGCAGGTTTAAACCCGAAAAATCATTCGTCATCAAAATCTCCTCTAGCGTTTTGATAACTCCTGAAGTGTCACAACCCTTGTGAATTGATCAAGTTCCTCGCGGAACAAATCTTGGGTTCTACCAACCGCAATACTTTACCCCCTGCGGCAAGAAAAATGCCCGTCCAGTTATTGACGAGCAACCAGTTGGAATTTTCAAAACAATAATTATTAAATTTTTGTTGGTCTTTTCGATCCAACCACGGCAGTATACCACATTTCTTCACGTGTTGTCTATGGGTGTCAAATTCTCAAATAAATGAACTTAGATATAAAAAAACAACCCGCAATTCGGTATGTACCCCGTAAGCTGGACAAATAAATAAAACCCTCCTAGACTAATTATCAAACTGGCGTCTGAATTCCAAAGGCGTCAGTTTTGTTTTTAGTGCCAACTAAAGTCGTAGCAGGAGCTGCGCTGAGCCCTTCGATAAACTCAGGATAAACTCCCTTTCCAGGGACGCTTAAACTTCTGTTGTCTACAGGATAAGTGGAAAGCTTAAGCATCGACGTAGGTCGATGCGCGGCACCAGCCCAAAGCCGGGACTTTTGCGAAGCACCCTGGCGGGGCAGTCTCCTGGTAAAAGATCGTGATAAACAAGAGATTGCTTCGTCTCTGAGCTCCTCGTGATGACCGTTTTATGGAAAGACCCATCCTCATCAATAATAAAAGCACCTCATTTATTTATTATACAAGAGGTGTTTATCGCTCCCGCCTGGACCATGCGGGCGCAGGATGCCGGACTGGGTTGGGGTTCGGAGGTGAAGAGACAGTCTTCCATCAGGAATACTTGGTATTCCATCTCCAGCAGATCCAATACTGATTACAGGATGCAGACATCGGTTTCAACACCCGAAACAGCTATTTGATTGACTTGCCATTCCTTAATCGCACCCGTAATATCAAGCTCTATCATGCATCCAAAATAATTCTTTTGAAATCGCTGTCCATGGGCAGGAAAAACTGCTTCAAGGATTTCTGGTAATTCTCCATTTTGGGAGACCGGGATTTCAAAGGTAGCTAACATGGGGAGATTCATCCAACTGGAGAGAATCATCAGGTGTTCTAAACGAACCAGAAGTCCCTCCCGGTTTTTGGGATCTGGAGAGAAAGTTAAATCAAGAAATGCTAGGACCAGGACCCTTTTATTTATCGCCCTGGGCCAATATTCGGAGGGCTGTATCGGAAATAATAGCCGCGCCGATAGGAAAACAGTCTTCATCAACATCAAATCTTGGATCGTGATGCCGGCGTTCGTCTCCCTCAATCTTACACCCAAGCCTGAACATAGCGCCCTTGGCTTTTTCAAGGAAGTAGCCAAAATCTTCAGCTCCCATTCCTGGTTCAGGCGGGATGATTTTATCCTCCCCGAGCATATCACCTGCCACTGATTTTATCAGGTTAACAATCTCCGGGTGATTATGCATTGGCGGAAATCCTACCTCGATCTTCAGCTCATAATCTCCACCCAGAGCCCTGGCGATTTCCAGGGCGTTTTTGATCTCAGCATGGATTTTTTCCTGAACTTCCGGGATCAAGAAACGGATTGTTCCTAACAGATTAACCTCTTCTGGGATCACATTATCTATTTGCCCACCCTGAATTGAACCAATGCTAATTACCGCGGGATCGTAAGGCCGCAGCTGCCTGGAGACGATGCCGTGCAGAGCCAGGATCACGTGGCCGCTGATAAAGATCGGATCCACAACCTTGTGTGGAGTTGATCCGTGGCCTCCTTTGCCGATTATTTTTGCGTAGAAGGTATCTACCCCGGCTGAGGCGTACTCGGTAGCTATTTCGATTTCGCCGGTACTGACTGCAGAATCTACGTGCAGCGCTAATACATTATCAACATCATTTATGGCTCCATCTTCAATCATTCTGGGAGCACCGCTAAATTCTCCGTCATCAGTTTCCTCTGCAGGCTGAAACAAAAATCGCACCGTACCAGAAAAGTCTTCTTCTGAGAGCAGTTTGGCTGTGCCCAAAGCAATCGCCGTGTGGGCATCATGGCCGCAGGCATGCATCACGCCCCGATTTTTTGATTTATAAGGAACTTGGTTGGCTTCTTGGATCGGGAGAGCGTCCATATCTGCCCGGATGGCAATAACCGGTTTGCCGGAGCCGATCTCAGCTACTACACCGGTTTTCCCGACCCCGGTTTGCACCCTGTATCCAAAGGTTTTAATGATCTCTGCAACCTTTGCAGAAGTGCGCTCCTCTTCGAAGCCCAGCTCTGGATGCATATGGAAATCTCGCCGCCAGGCGACCATTTCAGATTGAATCGCGTTTGCTTTGTTTAGCATTTTATCCTCACTGTTGTCTTATGAATTTAATCCAAATACTTCGCTAAAAAATCCGCGCTTTGTCCTTTGCTTTTGATCTGATTTTCGATTTTTAAAAATGTGTGCCCTTCATCAAGATATAGATGATATTCACATTCTTTTCCCAGGTTGATCAACGTTTCATAGGCATGTTTTGATTCGCTGGCCGGGCAGCGCACGTCATTTTCACCACATATCAGCTGTACAGGGGATTGAATTTGATCCAAAAAGAAAAATGGTGAGCATTCATGCCATAATTCTTTGTTGGCAACAGGATCTCCAAAATTTTCTCTGTCCCAATGCTGCAGATCTTCCCTTGAATTCTTATGACTGGTAAACCAGTTTAGGAACGGAACCACTGCCGCTCCCGCAGCCCATTTCTCAGGGAATTGGGTCAGGCAGGTCATCGTTAAATAACCTCCCCAGCTTCTTCCGGTGACAGCAATCTTTATGGGGTCAGCGATTCCTTCAATACTTAAATAATCTGTTCCTGCAGCGACATCCGCTGTATCCACACCCCCCAGATCGAAACGATTGGCATTCATCCACTCCCGACCGTAACCTGTAGAGCCGCGATAATTGGGAGCCAGCACCACCCAACCCCGGCTGACCATATGCTGTACAAGGGGATCCCAGGTGATTTGGGTCAACCAATTGGGGCCACCGTGAATATAGATGACCGCAGGGGGTAGGCTATCCCTTTGATGAGGGTGATATATCAAGGCAGGAACTTTGGCACCATCCAGGCTGGGGTACCAGACCTCTTCTGGCATGATAAAAAGGTTTTGGTCGACCTCGGTGGGCAGGGAGCAGGAAAGCTGTCGAAATTTTGCATCCGCCCGGTTGAATACCCACAAGTCATCAGGATGCCGCGGGTTATCAAAAACGAAGATTATTTGATCATTTGAGGGTGTGAATTTGAGTTCGAAGATCACCCCTGGTTCAATCTGGAAAGTAGAGACTTTTTTGTTCGCTATATCCATGAGGCCCAGTTCAGTCTTGGGACCATAACTGACTACATAGGTCAGAAAGCCATCATCAGACCAGTCGGGGTATTCCTTTTCACCAGTACCATCTGTCAGCCAGGATATAGAACCAGATGTGATCTCATAGACACCGATCTCAAACTTTCCCTGCAGGTCAGAGGAAAAAGCCAGAGTCGTGCTGTCCGGGGACCAGCAGGGGTCCTTGGCGCTGATCGGGCTGCTGTCCAGGCTGATTGGATAGGGATCACCGCCATCCAGGGGCACAATATGAATCCAGCTGTCCTGGGCTTTTCCCTCAGAAGCGACTGCCAGATAACGTCCATCCGGCGACCAGACTACCTTGTAGTCCGGATAGGGAATCCCCAGCACTTTTCGAGCTTCCCCTCCCCTTGACGGCATGACATAAGTATCAAAACATCCTCCCCGGTCAGAACAAAACGCGATCTGTTGGCCATCTGGCGACCAGTCGAATAAAGGTGAAATCGCATCCGGCGTATCTGGTGTCAGGTTCCTGTGTTCTCCGGAATCCGGATGAGAGACATAAATATCATAATTTTCACTGCCATCTAGGTCTAAGGCATAAGCCAGCAGCTGACCGTTGGGACTCCAGTGAGGTGCGAACTTGGCTCCTTTTCCATGTGTGATTTTACAGGGAGAAGATTTTCTCTTAAGTTCGAGGGTGTATATATCCCAGCGACCGGTCTGATTCCAGGAAAATGCCACCTGCGAACCATCGGGAGAGATATCAAAACCCAGGTCCGGATCAACAAAGGGAACTTTCAGCAGAGTTTCTAGATCCAGGCAATATTCCATACAACCCTCAATCTAACAATCGTGGCAGGTGACCCAGTGACCAGGTTTGATTTCGCGCCATTGTGGGGTTTCCGATTCGCAACCCTCTTTGGCGTTGGGGCAGCGGGGATGGAAGCGGCAGCCAGAGGCGATATTTTCCGGGCTGGGGGGAGCGCCTTCAAGGATGATGCGCTTGCGCGCCCGCGTGATGCGAGGGTCGGGAATTGGCACAGCGGAAAGCAGGGCTTGGGTGTAAGGGTGCAGAGGGTTGTCATACAGTTCATCCCGTTCAGCAAGCTCAACAATAACCCCCAGATACATGACAGCGACCCGGTCGCAAATATGGCGCACCATGCTCAGGTCATGGGCAATGAAGAGGTAGGTGAGGCCCAGTTGTTCTTGAAGATCTTCGAGCAGGTTGACGATTTGGGCTTGAATGGAGACATCCAGGGCGGATATGGGTTCATCACAAATGATGAATTTGGGCATGGAGGCCAGGGCGCGGGCAATGCCGACCCGCTGGCGCTGCCCACCGGAGAATTCGTGGGGATAGCGGTTCATAAAATTGGCGTTGAGCTGCACCAATTCGAGGAGCTCGGCAACTTTGTCCATGCTTTTTTTGCCCTGGGCGATGTTGTGTACCCGCAGGGGTTCGGTGATGATGCGGGAAATGGTCCAACGCGGGTTGAGGGAGGCATAGGGGTCTTGAAAGATCATCTGCATATGTTTTCGCAGGGCACGCAATTCTTTTCCCTGAGTTTGAGCCAGATTGATGCCATCAAAAAACACCTCTCCGGCGGTCGGGCGGTAGAGTTGAATGAGAGTGCGCCCGGTGGTGGTTTTCCCGCAGCCGCTTTCGCCTACCAATCCAAGGGTTTCACCTTTTTTAATTTCGAATGAGACATCGTCAACAGCTTTAATCGTGCCGGTTTCTTTTTGGAAAATGATCCCCTGCGTGACGGGGAAGTATTTTTTTAAACCTTTTACTTGAACCAATGTTTGTGTTTCGTTCATATTTCTTTACCTGTATTCACGTTAACCCAACACGCTATTTTGTGGTTAAGTCCGACGGTTTCTAATTTTGGATTCTCGTGCAGGCAGCGCTCAACCATAAAACGGCAGCGCGGCGCTAATGGGCATCCTGGAAAAACGGCAATTCCATCGGGGGGTGATCCGGGGATGGTGGCTAAGCGTTCGTGCGCTCTACGCCTATCCACACTGGGGAGTGATTTTAACAATGCCAGGGTGTAAGGGTGACGAGGGTTATCATAAAGATCAAAAACATCGGCTTCTTCCACTATATACCCGGCATACATGACAACAACGTTATCCGCTAATTCAGCAATAACGGCCAGATCATGGGTAATCCAAATGATAGCCATGCCCATTTCATCTTGCAGGCGCTTGGTAAGTTCAAGGATTTGAGCCTGAATAGTGACATCCAGGGCGGTGGTGGGTTCATCAGCGATCAGAATATCAGGGGTGCACGAGAGAGCTATGGCGATCATGACACGCTGGCGCATCCCACCGGAAAATTGGTGCGGGTAATCGTCAAATCGACCTTCGGGATTGGGGATGCCCAACAGGGAAAGCAGTTCAAGCGATCTGCCCCGGGATTCTTCCCGCGAGAGGCCAAGATGGAGCTCCATACCTTCACTGATTTGTTTACCAATGGTCAGCACGGGGTTCAGGGAGGTCATCGGGTCTTGAAATATCATGCCAATGCGAGCACCGCGAATAGTTTCCATTCGGCGTTTTTCGCAGGTAAGCAGGTTTTCGCCCTTAAACAGGATTTTCCCGCCTGCGATCTTCCCCGGCGGGTCTGGGATCAGGCCCATGATAGACAAGACACTGACGCTTTTTCCGCATCCACTTTCGCCCACAATTCCCAGGGTTTTTCCGGTATCGGCATAGTAAGAAACGCCATTAACAGCGTTCACGACCCCATCAAGAGTGTGGAATTTGACTACCAGGTTCTGGAGTTCTAAGATGGGTTCCATGAAACTCTCCTAATTGACATCAACAAGGGCACGAGGATCCATCGCATCTCGCAAGCCATCGCCAACAAAGTTGATTGCCAATACTGTCAATAGAATGAACATCCCAGGAAAGAACCACATCCAGGGTTCACTTTCCAGGTGGTGGTAGGCTTGATCCAGCATATTTCCCCAGGTTGCTGTTGGTGGTTGAACACCTACTCCAAGAAAACTAACATAAGCTTCAGAAATAATCGAGCCTGCCACTTGGAGAGTTGCCGACACAATGACAGGGGCTAGCGTATTGGGTAATATATGTGCAAAAATAATAGAGAGATTGCTGGCTCCAATGCATTTAGCAGCGGTAACAAATTCTTGTTCTTTCAGAGAAAGAAAATTCGCGCGAACAATACGGGCAAGATACATCCAACTTGTCAATCCGATGACACAGATGATTACTATCACGCTTCCACTGAATGATCTCCCCAATAAGGTAAATGTAGGGATTTTACCTGCTAACATCTTGGCAAGAATGATCAAAAGAAAAAGAGAAGGAATATTAAACATAGCCTCAGTAAAACGCATAAGAAGGCTATCGATGAAGCCTCCGTAATAGCCCGATATCGCCCCAATGAGTACACCTAAAACAATAGATACAACTACGGCGAGAAGGCCAATGATGATTGAAATCTGTCCGCCATAAATTGTTCTTGCTAAAATATCACGCCCCACATTGTCAGTTCCGAAGGGGTGTTCGAGAGAGGGTGGAGAGAGGCGAGCTTCAAGATCAATAAAATTAGAATCTGCTTCAGAGATAATAATACTACCGCCAATGACAAAAAGGAGCACACCTAATAGCAAGAAAATCCCCGCGATTGCCATTTTATGCCTGCGAAATCGCTGTATTGCAATTTGGCCTGGAGTTAAAGGCGGACGATCGGAAATATCCCAAGCATTATCAGTGGTTGTCATATGATTTCACCTCAAGAATAACGGATACGAGGGTCAAGGAAGGTGTAGGCTACATCTGTGATAATTTGGAAAACCACCACGAGGAAAGCGACGATCACTAAAACACCCATTAAAACCGGGATATCTGTGTCTTGAACGGCATTCCAAAACAAACGTCCCATCCCGGGCCAGGCAAAAATTGACTCTGTAACGACTGCCCCGCTGATTAAGAAAGGAAGATCTAATCCCACAATAGTTACCAGGGGCAGTGAAGCATTCTTCAATGCATGCCCTAATAGCACCATCCTTTCAGGTAAACCTTTTGCGTAAGCAGTCCGGATATAATCTTGGGAAATTACCTCCAACATTTGGGAGCGTACATATCGACTATAACCAGCAATGCTAATTACAGAGATGGTGGTCACAGGAAGGACAAGATGCCAGGCAATCTGACTAAAAGTAGGCCCAACTGCAAGATCATACATACCAATCGTGGGCAAATAGGGTAATCCCCACTTCTTGAAATTTACCGCAAAAAGGTACATCAAGATAAGCGCCAACCAGAAAACTGGCATAGAGTACCCGATAAATGAAATAGTAGTCACCACATTGTCAATCACCGAATACTGTCGTAATGCTGAGTAAATACCAATGACAAGTGACGATGTTAGGATCACTACCTCAGCTGTAAGCATCAAGATCATTGTGTTCGTAAAACGTTCAGAGATGATTTCTAATACAGGTCTCTTTTCCATAAACGAGGAGCCAAAATCCCCTCGAATAATACCTTTGCGAGTGCCATATTCATCCGAAGTACCATCTCCATCAATATCGATCTTCATCCAATCATTTCCTACCAGCCAGATGATATATTGAACGGCTATGGGTTTATCTAAACCCAGTTGGCGGGTAAGACGTTCTCGGTCAGCGGATTTTATTCGTCGACGACCCCCGAATGAAGCCAATGGATCACCCATTTCATTGGCTAAGAAGAACAACAACGCGCTTAGAATTAATAACAGAGGTATCGCTTGCAAGAGACGTCGGATAATGTATCTGGTCATATTTCTCTCCTCTTGATTCTATTTGTTCATATTCTTTCCAAGGCTTATTCCTTTCAATGGGAAAAAATTTATACCAGAGATGATAAGTTAGTCAAAAAAGAAAGGAGGCGAGGTACCCTCGCCTCCTCCATTTGCTCATTGGTTGGTTACTCAACAACGTCCCATTCGTAACAGTTCCAGAAAGAATCGACTCCGGATAACTTTACGTTTATCATATTTGTGCTCAAGGACCAGAAGTCAGTATCGGTGCGGACACCAAGCCAGAACACTTCATCCTTCCAGATTTTCTCAATCTGGGAGAACAAAGCGATGCGCTCATTCAGATCGGTAGAAATGGCTTGTTGGGCCATTAGGTCATCCAGTTCTTCAATGCACACACCAGACCAGTTGAGCCCCGCCGGATTTTCAGCAGATGGGATCTCTGCGCAAAGCCAAGCGTTATCATTCGGATCCGGAAGATCTGCTGGTGCAGTCGACCATTCGGCAATATCGTAAAGACCTTGCGCGGCGGGCCCATCATCACCATAGCCATTCCAAATGACATCATAGGAATAGTTCTCGATTCTTATTCCGATTCCTACTTCAGCCATTTGTTGTTGAACGATGAGCTGAATAGACTCGCGATTCTCATTGCCTGCGGTGGTGGCGTAATGGAGTACGAGTTCAACCCCATCTTTGTCACGGGTACCATCACCGTTGCTGTCTACCCACCCGGCATCATCCAACAATGCTGCGGCGGCAGCCGGGTCGTAGGGCCATGGCTCTATGCTCTTATCTTCATATGGAGAGTCGTACCAGAATGAACCTGGAATACGATACAAACCGTAGAAGAGTTGGTCATTCACTTCCCAACGGTCGAAAGCCATAGCAATCGCTTGACGCACACTCTTGTCTTGTAAGGCGATGTGCCCTGCTTTGAGATTATTAGCAGCAGCCAGGTCTTCATCAATGAGATTGAAGAACCAGGATTCGACCCAACCGC